>FUFK010043685.1_pt1 | contig 57597 bp, 58 predicted proteins | sample 1021851 | NCBI WGS metagenome assembly FUFK01 (sample SAMEA51879418, study PRJEB19060) | metagenome
GCACCTGACCGCCGATGCGGATGGCCAGCCGCTCCACATCGCGGAACTCAAGCGGGCCGATGCCGCATTTGCCTTCGCGCATCGCGGCCAGTGTCTGTGGCACCGACAGGCCCAGAGCGTTGATCGTGCCGGCACCTGTGATGACAACTCTTTTCATGGGCTCAGCTCTGTTCGGCCTTTAGCCGTTCCACCCCGGCGACGATGCTGCGCACTGTCGAGATGTCGAAATCGCTCTCGCTGGGGCTGTTGGCATTGAAGGGCACGTTGATGTCGAATGTCTCTTCTATGGCGAAAATGCATTCGACAACCCCCATGCTGTCGATGCCCAGATCCTCCAGCGTGCTGTCGAGCGTGACATCCTCCGGCTCAATCATGGCCTGTTCGGCGAGGATGGTAATGACCTGATCCTGAGTGCTCATGGCTGCGTCCCTCAACAATGTCCGCGGCAGGTTTAGTCAGCCTTGTCGGCTTTGGAAACCACCTTTTGCAGGGCCGCGACATCACGCAGCAGTTTGGGCAAACGGCGCAGTGCTTTGTAGATTTCGGTTTGTTTGCTCATCTGCGTGGCGGGGTAGCCCAGCATGGTGCGCCCCTCGGGCACGTTGGACAACACGATCGTCCCGCCGCCCGCGATCACCCGGTCGCCAATCGTGATGTTATCGGCCAAACCGACCTGCCCGCCCAGCACAACATTGTCGCCCACGCGGGTCGAACCGCCAACACCGGCCTGCCCGCAAAGCAGACAGTTTTTACCGATCACCGCGTTGTGGCCGATGTGCACTAGGTTGTCGATTTTCGTGCCATCGCCCACGCGGGTGTCGCGGATGGTGCCATTGTCGATGGTGGAGCCCATGCCCATCTCAACATCCGCGCCGATGGTCACAGCGCCGAGCGAATGAATGCGGGTCCAAGGTTGTGGTGCCGCGTCGCCCTGATCGCCCAAGGTTTGCCGCGCGCTTTCCACGGTAGAAAGCTCAGCCGTCACGAAAGAGAAACCGTCGCCGCCCAAGCGCACGCCTGATTGTGCGATGAAGCGTGGACCGATGGTGACGCGCGCGCCGATGCTGACGTGTTCACGAAGGAAAGAGCCTTCGCCCAATGCCGCATCAACGCCGACAAAACACAGGGGCCCGATCACGCTACCCGCGCCAATCCGCGCCCCGGCAGAGATCACCGCCAGCGGCCCGACCGAGACATCATCGCCAAGCACGGCCTCGGGGTCGATCACGGCTGTAGGATGGATGCCCGGCTTGAACCCCTGCCCTTTGTCGAGCATGCGCGTCACACCGGAAAGCGCATAGCGCGGACGGTTCGGCAAGATTGCCGCCTTGAGACCCAGAGCCCGCCAATCCGCGCCTTCCCAGAGCATCGCCACCTCGGCGGCACCCTCAGAAAGGCTGCTGGCATAGCGCGGGTCCATCGCCAGCGCCATCTCACCCTGTTTGGTGCTGGCCGGTTCGGCAACGCCGCTGACCATGAGTTCGATGTCACCCTCGGCGGTGGCGCCGACGGCTTTGGCGATTTGCTGAACACTATAGGTCATTTCGGGCGGCCCTTACTTGTTGCGCGCCCGAGAGTTACCCCTGAACGCCGCGCAAGGCCACCCCCGCCTTGGCCAGCGCGTTCCAGATCAGCGCATCCCGGCCATAGACGTCATCGCGGTATTCGGTGTGACCACGGGCGTTGGTGACGGCGGTGCGGTAGATCAGATGCACAGGCACTTGCTCTTCCAAGACGATCCGTGTTTCGCGGCCACTGCGCAGAATGGCTTGGAACTCGCCTTCGGGATCCGCAGACTGCGGAGCCATCAACGCATAGGCAAATTCAAACGGTTCGGCCAAACGGACACAGCCATGGCTGAAGGCGCGAACGTCGCGGTCAAACAGGCTCTTGGCCGGGGTGTCATGCAGGTAGATGTTGTACTTGTTGGGGAACATGAATTTCACCAGACCCAGAGCATTGGTGTTGCTGGGCGGCTGGCGCATGGCAAAGGGGAAGGTCCGCGCGGTATATTTGTTGAAGTTCACCGCGCCGCGGTTCACCTTGCGGCCCCGGCTGTCGGTGATCTCGATATGGTTCACCGCATTACGGTTCTGCTTGAGCTGCGGCAGGTATTCCCCAACAATGATTGAACGCGGCACATACCAGCTTGGGTTCACGACCATATGCTCCATCACGTCCGAAAATTCCGGCGTCGGGCGGTCTTCGCGGGCGGCCCCCACGACCGAACGGGTCTGGAAGGTGGTTTTGCCATCGTCGATGATCTTGGCCGAGAAATCGGGGATGTTCACAAGGATATGACGTTTGCCGCGGTCGGTGTTGAACCACCGCTCGCGCTCCAGCGCCACCATGACCGATTGCAGCCGCTGCTCTACACCGATGTTGATCTGCTTCATCGTGGCCGGACCTGCGACGCCATCAGTGTTCAGCCCGTGCGCCTCTTGAAACTGGCGCACGGCATCGGTGAGGCTGGCGTCATAGCCAACGGCGTTGGACCGCTCCAGGTAGCCCATGGCGATAAGACGGTTGCGCAGTGCGATCACGTCATTGCCAGTATCGCCCGGCTCAAGCTTGCCTGCGGGAACCGATGGGCCCCAGCCGCCCTGCGACAGCAGCTTTTCCATCGCGATTTTCTCTTTGAGCAGCGCATTATACTCAAGGCTGCGCGGCGGCAGCGCGCGGAAATAAGCGGCGGGAGAGGATTTGGGCAGGTCTTGCAGATAGGTCTTGCGGTCACGGTAAGGGATTTCACGCACGATCTGGCTGATGATCCGCTTGGGGATCAGCACGCCGGTCTGTATGTCGCGGGCGTAGCGCAGGAAGACGCGGCTCAGTTCAACTTCGGCGAATCCCCGGTCGCGCGGGCTCTGCGCGTTGCGCAGCATGTCCAGAACGGCATCGGGGTTATAGCGCGTCACCGGCAGGCCGTGGTCATCCGCCGTGGTGATCGCCCGCAGCAATTCCGAACGGCGCGCGCGGTGTTCCTCGGCGGCACCGGTCCAGATCGCGGCGTAGTCATTTTCGCGGTAGAAGGCAGCGATGTCATCATCCTGCGCGGCAGCCTCGGCGACCGCCTGCTTGAAAGCGGTGACCTGCGCCGTGGCGGGCGCGGCAAAGATCAACGCCGTGATCATCAGGGCCAGCCCCGCGATTAGATTGGGCAGATGCCGTGAAGATGTCGCGCTGAATCCCATGTCGTTCCCCGTGAATTTACCATTGCCGCCGAGCGACCCTATTGCCTGCCCGGTTTGCCAATAATAAGACGCGCAAGTCCATTCAAATTTCCGTTCGCAGGAAAATCTGGTTTTGATCTGTGCGCATCGGGCATCGGTTTTCCCTGTAAACATTGGGTTTTTTAACCACATTGCGCAAAAACTTGCCTAAATTTGTACCTCTCGGGAACCTTTCCGATTCAGCCCTTGGTCAGATTTTCCCGCTATGCAATAACAATGTTGCATCTGGGGATGAGATGAATGGCCCATGTAACATCTTGGGTAACTTAGGCAGACGACGGGACAGAGACACATGACAGGCACAAGCTCCTCGGGTATGACCCGACGCGCCCTTCTGGGTGCATTCGCAGCAACCACCGTTGCAGCAGCTCCCACCTTCTCTAACGCGGCAGGTTTTCTGCGTGGCGCTGGCGATATTCGCCGCATCCGCATGTTTTCCGGTCGCACAGGCGAACGGCTGGACATGATCTATTGGATCGAAGGTCACTATATCAAAGACGCCTTTGCCGAGATCAACCACTTTATGCGCGATTGGCGGACGGATGAGGTCACCAACATGGACCTGCGTACCGTCGACATCATGGCCGCGTCGCATAACCTGCTCGATGTGAATGAGCCCTATATGCTTCTGTCCGGCTACCGCAGCCCAAAGACCAACGCGATGTTGCGCTCCCGCTCTAGCGGTGTGGCCAAGAACTCGCTGCACCTTAAAGGTCAGGCCGCTGACCTGCGCCTTGCATCGCGCTCGGTGCATCAGGTGGCCCGTGCGGCGATTGCCTGCGGCGGCGGCGGTGTTGGGCGCTATTCCGGCTCCAACTTCACCCATATGGACTGCGGCTCGGTGCGCAGCTGGGGCGGCTGATCGCAGCCTCTCCGGTGAAATGAGTGGTTTGTTAAGGGCGCCTTCGGGTGCCTTTTTTGTAGCGCGCTTTTGTTGCGCGCGGGCTTTCCCCTGCCATGGCGCGCCTCTACGGTCGCGCTGGAATAAGATCGGGGAGCGACATGCAGCCAAAGGGTACAGCGCGAATTGCGGTGATCGGATTCGGGCCACGGGGCCTTGGCGCGTTGGAGGCCCTGTCACAGCGCCTCAAGTCCACCGACCGCCGCGTGCAGATCGATATTTACGAGCCCGGCCCCTACCCCGGCGCCGGACCAAACTTCGCCCCATCAGAGCCGGCCTATTGTCTGCTCAACATCCCATACCGCGATATCGCCATCCGGCCGCCGCAAGGAACGACCGTGGGGCGCTTTGCGGAGTGGCAAGACCAGCCCATCGATCCCGACAGTTTCCCATCCCGCGCCGATATGGGCCGCTACCTTAATGCGCGTTGGGACGATCTTTTTGCGCAGGGTTTTAAGAAAACCGGCGCGACTCTCAGGCTGATCCCGGCCCAAGTCTCGCGGATCTCGCGGAAAGGCTCGGGCTGGCGTGTCGAATCGAAGTCCGGCGCGGAGGCAGTTTATAACGAAGTCCTTCTCACCCTCGGCCAGCCGCCCGTAGAGGCGGACGCGCAATGGGCCGGATGGCAAGATCATGCGGCGCAGACCAAGGCGGAGGTCGCGCAGGCCTATCCTGCGGCAGCGCTCGCTGAACAGGCGGCGGGCTGGCAGGGCAAACAGGTCGCCATCCGGGGCTTGGGTCTGTCAACCTATGACGTGTTGCGCAGCCTGACCACGGCGCAGGGCGGCGGTTTCGATCCGGCGGGCTATCACGCCTCGGGCGGGGAGCCGAGCCGCATTCTGCCCTTCTCGCTCAACGGTCAGCCGCCCTTCCCCAAACCGGGGAATGCCGCCCTCGACGCGCTTTTCGAGCCATTACCGGAGGAGACCGCCCATTTCATCCAAGCCGCCACGGCAGCGGTCAGCGCGGGGCCTGAGGTGGCACCCTCGCTTATCTCAGGGGCCATGGTGCCCGTGGTGGCCCGCATCCTTGGGCCGCAGAATGTGAGCGAGGCGGAGGTCGCGGAGTGGCTGGAAACGGAATGGTCAGACCCCGGCGCGCAGGACCGTCTGCCCCCAATGGACGCCCTGCGCTATGGGATAGACCTGGCCGCCGGAGAGGTCGCGCCAAGCCCGGGCTACGCGCTAGGGCAGGTTTGGCGCAAATGGCAGGATCAATGGCGCGCGGCCTTCAATCCGGGCCACGCAACCCCGGAGACGGCAAAGCGGTTGATAGACTTCGACGAGGGGCTAAAGCGGTATTCTTACGGGCCGCCCCTGTCCTCGGCGCGAGAAATGTTGGCCCTTATCGACGCGGGATTGGCTGATCTGGCGCTCACCACGAACCCCGAAATTGCGGAGACAGAGCAAGGTTGGACCCTCCGCTCTCAAGGCCGGGAGGCGAAAGTCTCCGTTATTATCGACGCGGTGCTTCCCGCGCCGGTCCTCTCCAACATCAAGGGCCTGCCCCTGCCCAACCTTATCACGCAGGGTTTCCTCGCGCCAGTTTCAACCGATCTGGCCGCGGCGATTGCGCCCGACGGCACCCTATGTGACCAAGGCGGAAACCCCGTTCCCGGCCTGTGTCTATTGGGCCGTTTGGCGCTTGGCAGCGTGACGGCGGTGGATTCGTTGCATGATTGTTTTGGCCAATCTGCCGACCGTTGGGCGCAGGGCGTGATTGAAAGACTGTCGGCCTAAAGCGCTGTTGAAAAGCTACAACAGTTTGTGATCCCGTTATAATGATGGAACAGCCGGGCCCTGAAACGGTTTCCCCTTCAACACGAGATTGAAGAAAAGGGGAACGACGCAATGAGAAGACGACATTTCATCACCGGTATAGCAGCCAGCGGCGCAGCATTCAGCGGCGGCCTCGCCACGCCCGCATTGGCGCATCCGCCCAAGGAAATGCCGAACTATGATGTGCCGCCAGAGATGATGCCGCGCAAAGTGCCAATCGCGGCAGGCGCGCCGCCCTATGAGATCCACGTCGATCCCGATAACTTTGCGCTCTACTGGACGCTGCCCGACAATATGGCGTGGCGCTATACCGTGGGCGTCGGTCGCCCCGGTCTCTACGAATCCGGTGAGTTCTACGTGGGCGCCAAGAAGGAATGGCCAAGCTGGACCCCGACGCCGGATATGATCGACCGCGAACCGGAGAAATACGAGAAATACGCCGATGGTATGGATGGCGGTCTGGACAACCCGCTTGGGTCTCGCGGCCTCTACCTCTTTACCGAAGAGCGCGGCGACACCTTTCTGCGGATCCACGGCACCAACGATCCCAGCACGCTGGGCAAGCGCGTTTCCAACGGCTGCGCCCGTCTGGTGAACGACCAGATGGCTGAGCTTTATGACCGGGTACCGATGAACACCCGCGTGGTGCTTTACGAGCCACTGGTCTAAGCAATATCGCAGTACAAATCAAAAGCCCGGAGCGGAGAAAATCCGTTTCGGGCTTTTTTCTGTCGCCAAACCAACCCTAATGATTGAAACATTCTACACGCGCGGAGGAGCAGGCCGTGCAGTGGCGTGGGACACGTTCCTGCGACGGGTCTGTAACAGGGCTTGAAGGGGGTATTTGGCCCCTGCTTGCAGTGCGCGTCAAACGTTTTGATCCAGAGAACATATATCCTAAACAATGCTTTGGGAGATTCCTGCCGATTGTTACGCTTCAATCGCGCGGCGTCTCGCCTCAACACAGCGCGGTGAACCGAGTTGCTTTGTAACAGCGCACTGTCACCCTTTAATATCATTGTATCGAACGGGCCTCCCGACCTCCCCGCCTCTCCCCAGAGCGAGTAAGCCGCCGCCCTTTCCCAAACCTGAAAGGACCTGAAAATGAAACTCTTTATCGCAACCGCCGCCGCCACTTTGATCGCCACTGCCAGCCTTGCCGGTCAGTCGACCCGCTACGATGACCTGCGGCTCGATACCTCCGTGACCTCTGGCGTTGTCTACGCTGAGCAGGCCGGTGCCACCCGTCCCAACGAACGCGCCGCAGACCTTCGGCTGGAGACATTCTCGGATGATCGTGCGCCTGTCGCCAACTTCTCAACTAACGGCCTGCAGAGCAGCTTGGGCGAAGGTTTTGCCTATGGCGGTTTTGGCGCGGGTAACGACTCCCGCTGAGCCGACGTGAATAGAACTGAGAAGGCCCGGACCGAGAGGTGCTGGGCTTTCTTGCATGCATCATCGAACGGCCCAGACGGGCTGAAAAACTATATTCTCAAGAAAGGGGAAAATGGCGGAGCGACAGGGATTCGAACCCTGGAGACGGTCTCCCGCCTACACACTTTCCAGGCGTGCGCCTTCGACCACTCGGCCACCGCTCCGTTGATGCGCGGTTTAGCTTGGGGGGACAGTGAGTTGCAAGAGCGAAATCCCCCCAAGACAGATAAATTTATCTAACCGCCCAGGTGGACATAGACCCGGCGGTTCAACCGGCCCTTTTTCTCAATCTTTCCAAGGCGAAGCGCGCCGATTTCGCCGGTTCGGGCCACATGGGTGCCGCCACAGGGCTGCAAGTCGATGGGGTCTTGCGCGTCACCAATGCGGATCAGACGAATGTCACCCCGCCCGCGCGGCGGCGCGACGGACATGGTTTTGACCAGTTCCGGGGCCGCATCAAGTTCGGCTTCGGTGATCCAATCCTCGCTCAACCGCGCGTCGAGAGAGACGAAGTGGTTCAGCGCCTCTTCCAGCTCCGCCCGGTCTTGGGGCGCATCGGGCATGTTGAAATCAAGCCGTCCGTGGCTGGCCGAGATCTGCCCCCCCGTCACCGGATGCGGGATCACCACCGACAACAGATGCAGCGCCGTATGCACGCGCATATGTTTGTGGCGCCGGTCCCAGTCGAGCTCTTGGGTCACATAGGCCCCGACGGGCGGCAGGGCACGCGGCTCGGCCGGAACCAGCGCGATACGGCCACTGTCACGGTCGCGCACGGTGGTGGCGATGGAGAGTTCCTGTTTGTCCCATGTCAGCCAGCCGCTGTCGCCCGGCTGGCCGCCCCCAGTGGGGTAGAACAGGGAATTGTCCAAGATCACCCCGCCCTCTGGCGTATGGGCCGCTACTCGGGCCGGCGCGTCGCGCAGATAGGCTTCCGTCCGAAACAGTTCGCCTGTCATGCCTGCGGCTCCGCCGTTTTGCCGCCCTCGTCCTGCGCGGGCGCGGCATCGCTTTTCAAAGCCTCAGGATTGCGCAGCCAGAGATCACGCTGGGCAAAGGGAATTTCGATCCCTTCTTCGTTGAAACGCGCGGCGATGGCGTGGTTGATGTCGTTCTTGACCTTCATCATCCAATTGACATCCCGCAGGTAGCAGCGGACCTCGAATTCCAGCGCATCGGCACCGAAGTTCAGGAACAGCACCGCAGGCGGCGGGTTGGTCAGCACGATGGGCTGCGCTTGGGCGATCTCTTGCAAGATGCCTTCCACCCGTTTGGTATCGGTGCCATAGGCCACGCCCACGGGCACGATCAGGCGGCCCACGGTATTGCCCCGGGTGTAATTGGTGACCGTGCCGCTGATCAGATCGGCATTGGGCACGATGACATCGGTACGGTCAAAGGTCTCGATCCTTGTCGAGCGCACCGAGATGTCGCGCACATAGCCCATCTGGCCGCCCACCTCGATCCAATCGCCTTCGGAGATCGGGCGTTCGATCAACAGGATGATCCCCGACACGAAGTTCGACACCACGTTTTGCAGACCGAAACCGATACCGACCGACAGCGCACCGGCGACATAGGCAAGCGCGGATAGGTCGATCCCGGCCCCGGTAATGGCCAGCAGCGCGGCGAGGAAAATACCGACATAGCCAATCCCCGAGACGATGGCGTTCTGTCCGCCGATGTCCATCCGCGTCTTTGGCAAGACGTTGCTGCGCAGCGCACCTTGAATAAGACGGGTGGCGGCATAGCCGATCACGAAAATCACTGCGAAAGAGAGGAAGTCCGTCGGACGGATCCGCGTCTCGCCAAAGGCGAAGCCTCGGCTGAAGAGCGCCCAAAGCTCGGTCAGATCGGTGACCCGCGCGCCCCATGCCAAAGCCATCACCGGCAGCGAGAGCAGCAGTAGGATCAGGCCAAAGAACACCGGCATCAACGCATCGCGTGCCTGAACGCCCTGCCCGGTCATTGCGCCGTAGACATCCGCCAAGAAGCGTTGCAGCGTCATCACCAGCCCCAAAAGGACCAGCGTCGTGACGTAAGGCGGCAGCAGCGACACGGCGGCGTTGTAATAGCCACTGATCAGCAAAAGCGGTGCCACCACGGCCACGATCATCGCGCCCAAGCCCAGACCGCGCACCACGCGGCTCAGGGTCGATACGCGCGGCTCTTCAGAGGCAGGTGTATCCTCCGGCACCGGGTCGCTGTGGCCGTGCAGAATGCGACCGATGCGGAACAGGGCAAAGGCGCTCAGCAGCATCACAGGCAGGCGGAGCACTGCTTCGGTGGTCTCAGCCGGTTGTTGCCCCTCGAAAATCGCACGGATAATCGCGCCCAGAATGACGGTCACTGTGATGATGCTGACGTAAAAGCGTACGGCTTTCCGTTCGGGACGCGGAAGCAGGATCAGCGCCTCGTCTTCGTCGCGTGAAAACACCCGCTCGGCCACCCAGCGAACGCCGAGCATCGCGCCGCCAATTACAGGGAGAAGCTGCACCAAGGCAGAGCCGCGAGGCCCTAGCCAATCGGTTGCCAATATGGCCATGGCCAGCAAGACCAAACCGACCGTGGGCAGGATGATCCGCAATAGCGAAACGACGAAGCGCCAGATGCCGAAACCGCGCGCGCCAAACTGTTGGAGCCGCCCGACGATTGTCGTCGACCAGTGGTGACCGCGCAAAATCAGCACCAAGCCGAGTATGGTGAGCCCCAGAACCGCGGGTAGAGAGGACCGCAGACTGCGGCGCGCCGTGTCGGCATCATCCGGTGCTTCGGCGGCGATTTCTCCCGCTGCGGTGGCCAAATCGTCGATTGCCGTGCGCCAGTGGACCGGGTTGAGCGGCGTGGGCACGACCTCCATCAACTGCTCGGTCTGACGTTCGCGCAGAGCCACGTCGATTTGACCGATCAGTGCATCGGCCCGCAGGTACGCCGCTTCGGCCCGCTGAACCGGCGTCAGCAGGGTGTTGAGCTGTCGGTTCAGCTCTTCACGGTTGGCGGCGACCTCGGGCGATTCTGGTTCGGCCCCTTCGCCTTCGGGCGGGGTGCCAAGGGCAGCTATTTGTTCCCGCAGCGCGTTGATCCGCGCCGCGTTTAGATTTCGCGCCGCGTCGAATTTAGTGCGGTACTCGACCAGCCGGGCGCGCTGCACCTCTAGCATGGTCTCGGTCGTGTCCGTCGCGTCGATTGCCTCTTCAGCGGTGGACGCGACGGATTCCCATTGGTCAAAATCCGGCAGAACCGGTTCTTGAGCGACTGCAGCGCCGGTCAGCCAGACCAGCAACGCGGTAAGGCCGAGGGCGAAGCGGAGCATTTGGGTCATGTATCCTCGAAAACACCTGGAATGGATTGCGGCGCGGCATCAAGCCAGCCGGGCGTCGGCAGCCCCTTCTCGCGCAGGAACTCTGGATTGAAGAGCTTGGACTGATAGCGCGTGCCAAAGTCACAAAGCACGGTGACGATCGTATGCCCCGGCCCCATTTCTTTCGCCATGCGCATGGCGCCTGCGACGTTCACGCCAGAAGAAGCGCCCAAGCAGAGCCCTTCGTTTTCCAGCAGATCAAAGACCACCGGCAGGGCTTCTTCGTCAGAGATGTTATAGCTGTAATCCGGTTTGAACCCTTCGAGGTTCGCGGTGATCCGCCCCTGCCCGATGCCTTCGGCGATTGAGCTGCCCTCGGCTTTCAACTCGCCTTCGGTGTAATAATTGTGCAGTGCCGCGCCATCGGGGTCGGCCAGTGCGATTTTCACGCCCTTGGGCTGCAGCGCCATGGCCACGCCAACCAGCGTGCCGCCAGAGCCGACCGCACAGCAGAAACCATCCACTTTGCCGCCTGTCTGTTCCCAGATCTCGGGGCCTGTCGTCTCAATATGCGCCTGACGGTTGGCGGTATTGTCGAACTGGTTGGCCCAGATCACCCCTTCGGGCGTGGTCTTGGCCAGTTCCTTCGCCAGACGCTCAGAATAGCGGACGAAGTTGTTGGGGTTTTTGTAAGGAGCCGCAGGCACCTGCACCAGTTCGGCACCGGCAAGCCGCAGCATGTCTTTCTTTTCCTGCGACTGGGTCTCAGGAATAACGATAACGGTTTTGAACCCCATCGACGCGCCCACAAGCGCAAGCCCGATGCCGGTGTTGCCTGCCGTGCCTTCGACAATGGTGCCGCCGGGCTTCAACTCGCCCCGCGCAATGGCATCGCGGATGATGAACAGCGCCGCGCGGTCCTTGACCGACTGACCGGGGTTCATGAATTCCGCTTTGCCCAGAATTTCGCAGCCGGTCTCTTCGCTCGCGCCACGCAGCCGGATCAGCGGTGTATTTCCAATGGCCTCGGCCAGATCTTTTGCAACCTGCATGTTTGCCCCCAGTTCATGTTCCGTCCGGTTTAGCTGTCGCGCTCTCGGACCTCAAGCGTTCGCGGTGACGGGCCAGCCAATAGGCGCTTGCCACCAGTGGCGCATTGGCAAGCGCCTGCGCATCGGCCAAGGCCATCAGATCGTCAAAGGACATCAAATGCGACCGTATATCCTCGCCCTCTGAGGCCAAACCGCCCGTGCCGATGATATGATCCGGCAAATCCGCAAATCCAACGAAAATGTGAAAGAATTCCGTCGCATTGCCGGGAGAGGCATAGACGTTTCCTACGGGTTCCAAGGCACCTAATGTGATCCCCGCCTCTTCGAGCGCCTCGCGCCGTGCGGCGGCCTGCGGTGTCTCACCAGGATCAATATGGCCCGCGATGGGCTCTAACTGCCAGCAAGTGTGATCGCCCCGCGCCAAAGGGCCCATGCGGATCTGCTCAACCAGCAGCACGCGGTCGCGTGCGGGGTCATAAGGCAGCACCAACGCCGCATCCGCGCTGACAAAGACCGCGCGGTCGATCTCCTCGGACATGGCACCGTCGAAGGTCTCGTGGCGGAGGGAAATTTCATCAAGGGCAAAGAACTTTGCGTAAACGCGATCTCGGCCGGTAATCTCAATCTTTCCGTCGAGGGCCAGCGGATCATGCGCGCTCGTTTCAGCCAGCACCTGTTGATGGGCGCGGCGGCGGATCATCGGGAACATCGCGTCGACCTCGGCGCGGGGGCGCTTGCCCATATAGCTCATGACTTCGCGCGCGGCGTGGCACGAGAGCGCGGCCCAATCGGCCTCCCACTGTGCGAGCGACCACGGCCCCTGCGCCGTCCAGCGCCCCGGTTGCGACAGATAGACCTCTGCCGCCTGCCCGTCTGCCAATGTCACCGGCACCAGATCATAGTCAAAGGCGCCTTCATAGAAATCGAGCCGGGCAAAATCATCCGCACTCAGCCCTTGAACCAGCAGCCCTTCGGCCTGCGCGGCCTCGCATGTCTCAATCGTGGGAAACGGCCCCTCGGCGGCGGCTGAGACGCGGTAGCCCGGCAAGGTCGCAGGCCGCAGGTCAATCGCTCTGGCGGAACGGCCAAGCACAATTTCCAAAAGCGGCAAATGCCGCAGGGTGCCGTAAATAAAAAGATGTCGCATGGGGATCAGGACCAACGGTTATAAGCAAATTCGGTCAAAAGACCTGCGATCACAGCCCCGACAACGAGCGCCACACCGATGGGAAGTGTGGCGATCATCACCCCGAACTCCGCGCCGATCTGGAACACGGCAACGATGGCCTCAAAGGGATCGTCATAACGATTGCGCAGGGCCAGACGGACCATCTCATTCGCCGCCTGCAAGAAAATCGCCCAGAGCATCAGCACGAAGACTCCGGCCAGACCGTTGTTGATTGCCGCCGTAATGCCACGCCCGGCGCGCTTGCCCATCACACGCCAGCCGACCAGAAGGCCCAGCACCATGTTCAGCGGCAGGAAGTACCCGAAATCCGTGCTTTCCGGCATCAAGGGCACGACCATTCCCGACAGGATAAAGGCCAGCACCGCGAGTGAGATCGCGGCCATAAGTCGTGCACCAGTCGGCATTTTCGGCTCCTAGCGGGGTCGGACCGCAGGGGCGGTCACACAGGTCGCCGTACCGTAATCTGCGTCACGTCGCAATTTCCACTGTCAAATGTCGCAGCGCAGGAAGTGAGGTAAAAATTCCACATCCGGCGAAAGCGTTCGTCAAAGCCAAGCGCGGTGATCTGATCCCATTTCGCGTTAAAGGTTTCGTGCCAGCGGCGCAGCGTGATGTCATAGCTCTTGCCGAACTCGACCGAGCGGTCGACCACAAGACCGGCGCGTTCCACTTGCTCGCGCAGCACCTTTGGGCTGGGCAACATGCCACCCGGAAAGATGTATTTCTGAATGAAATCCACGCCGCGTTTGTAAACATCCCAGCGGGCGTGATCGACGGTGATGATCTGTAGCGTGGCTGCGCGTCCGGGCTTCAGCCGCTGGCGGACGGTCTCGAAATAGATCGGCCAATATTGCTCGCCTACCGCCTCGAACATCTCGATACTGGCGATGCCGTCATAGAGCCCGCGTTCATCGCGGTAGTCCTGCAATTTAAAGGTCACACGGTCTGACAGCCCGGCTTTTTTGATCCGGTCCACGGCGTATTTATATTGCTCGGCACTGATCGTCAGCGCGGTGACGTGCAAGCCCCGTTCGGCAGCGGCATATTCAGCGAAACCGCCCCAGCCGCAGCCGATTTCCAACACGTGATCGCCCGGTTGAACCCCCATCTGATCGACCATGGATTTGTATTTGGCGGTCTGCGCGGCCTCTAGCGACATCTGCGCGCCGTCCTCGAACATGGCCGAGGAATAGGTCATCGTCTCATCCAGCCAAAGCCCGTAGAACGCATTGCCCAGATCATAGTGCTTGCTGATGTTGCGTTTGGCCTGCTTGCGGTTGTTGCGTTGCAGCCAAAAACGGAATTTCTCAAACTGGCGCAGCAACCCTTGGCCCGGAAAGCCGTCGTAAACCGTCTCGTTCCCCGCATGCACCAGATCCATGAAGGCTTGCAGGTCGGGGGTCGACCACCATTCGTCAAGGTATGCGTCACAAAAGCCCAGATCGCCCTCGCGGATCAGGCGGGCAAAGAGGTCATCGTTGTGGATGTGCACCTCGGCCACCGGGCCGGGTTTGGCCCCTTCGGCCCGGAACGCGCGGCCATCGGGCAAGACGAAATCCACCCGCCCATGCTGCATCGCCTGCGCCATGGCAAAGACCTGTGGGAAATAGCGCGGCAGACCCTTCTGCCCCTCTGTTGTCGTCAGCTTCATACCTCGGTTCCGTTCTTGTTCTTGGCGCCTACTGTAACCGCAGGCTGCTGTTTCGCAAAAATTTAAAATTCACGATTGCGGTAGGCATCAAGTGCCCGTTCGCGCCCTTCCGAAAGATCGACAATCGGGTCGGGATAGTCGTCATCCGGGCTGAGGCCCCAGCGGCGTGGGATCGCGACGAAATAGGCCAGCGCATCCTTGCTCGGGCTTGCCCGGCCCTCGGCGATCCAGCGGCGGGTATAGTCTCGGCCCTTGTCGAACCGATCAAGCTGGGTTTCAGGATTGAAAATGCGAAAGAACGGCGTTGCATCGGGGCCAGAGCCTGCGGCCCATTGCCAGCCCATCGCGTTATTGGCCGGATCCCAATCGATCAGGTGCTCTTCGAACCACTTTTGGCCGATGCGCCAGTGACACATGAGGTGTTTGGTCAGATAGCTCGCCACGATCATGCGGCCCCGGTTGTGCATCCGCCCGGTCACCTGCAATTCGCGCATGGCGGCATCGACGAATGGCACGCCGGTGCGCCCCTGTTTCCACGCTAAGACCTCGGCGCGGCGCTCATCCTCGTTCCACGGGAAAGCCTGCCATTCCTCGCGCCAGTTTTGGTCAAGGATGCGCGGCGTGTGGTACATCAGATGATAAGCAAACTCGCGCCAAGCGAGTTCTTTCAGAAAGGTCTCTGCCCCCCGCTTGCCATCTTGCATCGCACGCTGACCAGCATGCCAGCATTGCGCCGGGCTGATTTCGCCCAAAGAGAGGTTTTCGGACAGTGCAGAGGTGCCGTCTTCGCCCGGCATGTCGCGGCTTTCATCATAGCCTTCGACGATATGCGCGATGAAGGACCCCAGCCGCGCCTGTGCTGCGGCCTCGCCCAGACGGACAAAGGGGCGCACGATATCACGCCCGCGCTGCATCTCGGCGTCCATCTGCCAATCGTCCAAGGCGTCACTCTCGGGCCAGTCTTGGGGTGCTGCAATTTCGCTCGGGGTCGCCACGGGTGCCGCTACATCGCGGCCACGGACGGATTTCCAATAGGGGGTGAAGACCTTGTAAAAACCGCCGGTCTTGGTCTCGACAGTCCAAGGCTCGAACATCAGATGTCCGGCAAAGCTGCTGGCCTCGATGCCCTCTTCTTTCAGCGCATCTTTGACCTTAGTGTCGCGGTCGATCGCGGCGGGATCATAAAGGCGGCTCCAGTACACCGCCCCTGCCCCGGTTTGCTTGATCACATCGCGCAGAATGTCCAGCGCATCCCCGCGACGCAGGGTCAGGCGGCTGCCCTTTTCTTTAAGCGTATCCCCCAGACTGGCCAGCGCCAGCCCCAGCCGAAACTTCGGGGCAGCGCCCAGAGCCTCTGACTGGTCGTCATGAATGAAAAGCGGAATCACCGGGCGACCAGTCTTGCAGGCCGCCGCCAAAGCGGGCTGATCGCTCAGCCGCAGATCACGGCGGAACCACATGATAATCGGGGAATTTTCGTTCACGTTCGGTGTCTTGCTCCTGGCCTGACCCCGAAACATAGCGCCCCCGCGCCGGGGTCAAGGCTCAGAGCAGATCATCCAGTGCATTCAGCAGTTTATCCACCTCGTCCTTGGTGGTGTAATGGGTGAAGCTTAGCCTTAGCACGCCCTTGCTGTCCTCCACCCCCATCGCGCCAAGCGCGCGGCCCGCGTAGAAGGTCCCGCCGCCCGCCATGATGCCCCGCTCGGCCAGCGCCTGCGCCACGTCAAAACCGGGCCGGTCAAGCGCCAGTGCCACCGTCGGCGCACGTTTTTCCGCATCGCTCGGGCCGATCAGCCGCACGGAATTCCGCGCCGCCATGGCGTCCAGCAGCGGTTGCAGCAAAGCCGTCTCATGGGCCCGCATCGCATCATGCACGGCGACACCGCGCGCCGTCGCATCGGCGCTGCCGCCGATGTGGTGGGCGTGGAAAGCGTCGATATAATCCGCCATGCCTGCGCTGGCCGCGATCTGTGCATGATCCGGGCCCGCCGGGGTGAACCGTTTATAAAGCACATCGCCGTTGAAGTGATGCGCTTGGTTCGGCAGCAGTTCCGCCAGCGCCCGGCGGATAACCATGACGCCCTGATGCGGCCCAAAGGTCTTGTAGGCGGAGAAGAGGTAGATATCCGGCCCCAGCCCCCCGACATCGGCAAAGCCGTGGGGCGCATAAGACACACCGTCAACGCAGACGAAGGCACCAGCGGCATGGGCCAGCGCCGTGATCTCGGTCACAGGGTTGATTTCCCCCACCACGTTGGAGCAATGGGGAAAGCAGACTAGTCTGACCTTCTCGTCCAAGAGTTCTTCAAGCTTGGCCGGATCCAGATGCCCCGTCTCTGGATCAATCTGCCATTCGCGGATTTCGATCCCCCGCGCGGCCAGCCGCCGCCATTGGCCGGTGTTGGCCTCATGGTCTTGGTTGGTCACGACGATCGCCTCACCGGGCTGCAGCATCTGGCCGAAGGCCTGTGCCAGCACATAGGTGTTTTGCGTGGTCGAGGGGCCAAAGCTCAGCTCTGCCGGTGTCACGCCGAGGATTGCAGCCATGCGGGTGCGGGCCTCGTCCATCTCCTCTCCGCCAAGGCGGCTGGCCTCGTAGGGGGCGTAGGGCTGCACCTTTCGCTGGGTGTAAAAGCGATGCAACCGGTCGATCACTTGGCGGCAGGTGTAAGACCCACCGGCGTTCTCGAAAAAGGCCTGCCCCTGAAGGCTCGGCTCGGCAAAGGCGGGGAATTGGGCGCGGACCCAGTCGGAATCAATATGCATGGCGCGAAGGTCCACCGCTGCGCGGCCAAGGTCAAGCGCCCAAAGAAAACGGCGGCCCCGAGGAGCCGCCGTTGTTGGTGTCGCACTGCCTGTGGAGCTTAGCGAATTTTACGCTCGTCCTGCAGGCCGCGGAAAATGCAGAAGCACATGAACAGCAGCAGCAGCGTGAACAACAACCCGGTAGAGATCACCATGGATTGCAGCGCCGCCAACCCGCCGCCGATCAGCAGAGCGATGGCCACGGCACCTTCAAAGATGCACCAGAACACCCGCTGCGGCACCGGCGCGTCGACCTTGCCGCCTGCGGTGATCGTATCGATGACCAACGAGCCGGAGTCCGACGAGGTGACAAAGAACACCACCACCAGCACGATGCCGATGAAAGAGGTGATCGAGGCCAAGGGCAGCGCGTCCAGCATCTTGAACAGCTGCAGCGGCAGGCCCGCATCTTGGGCTGCGGTGTAGCCATCGTTCAGCACCTGATGGATCGCGGTGCCGCCAAAGATCGACATCCACAGCACGCAGACGAGCGAAGGGATCAACAACACGCAAACGATGAATTCGCGCACGGTACGGCCCCGGCTGACGCGGGCGATAAACATGCCAACGAAAGGTGACCAGCTGATCCACCACGCCCAGTAGAACGCCGTCCACCCTTGGGAGAAGTTCACGTCTTCGCGGCCAAAGGGATTTGCCAGCGCGGGCAGATACTCAATGTAAGCCACCAGCGAGTCCCAGAAGAAGGTCAGCAGGAACACTGTTGGCCCGACGATCAAGGTGAACAGCGCCAGCAAGGCGGCCAGCCCCATGTTGATCTCACTCAGCACCTTCACGCCGCCATCAAGACCGCGCAGCACCGAAATCAGCGCCACGGCAGTGATGAGCGAAATCAGCACGATCTCAGAGGTGGTGCCAATCGGGATCCCGAACAGCTCGTTCAAGCCCGCGTTCGCCTGTGTCGCACCCAGACCCAGCGAGGTGGCCAGACCAAAGAGCGTGGCAAAGACCGCAATGATGTCGATGATATGTCCGGGCCAGCCCCAGACACGCTCGCCCAACACCGGATAAAAGGCCGAACGGATCGTCAGCGGCAGGCCTTTGTTATAGGTGAAAAGCGCCAGCGCCAGCGCGACGATAGCGTAGATCGCCCAAGGGTGCAGACCCCAGTGATAGATCGTCGCCGCCATGCCAAGGCGCAGCGAACCGGCCTCGTCACCCGTTGCCGCGCCCAGAGGGGCCCAGTCGGTGCGCAACCCGTTCTCTGTCGTGATTTCGCCCATGGAGGTCGAGAAATGCGTGAGCGGCTCAGACACGCCGTAGAACATCAGGCCGATGCCCATACCCGCGGCGAAAAGCATCGCGAACCAGCCCAGATAGGTATAGTCCGCGACCGCCTCATTGCCGCCAAGGCGGACATTGCCGAAAGGCGTGACAATCAGCAAAAGCGCAAAGATCACCACCAAATCGGCAGCGCCGATCAGGAACCAATCGAAGTTCTTGGTCGTAAAGTTGAACATGGCCGAAAAGATCGCGGCGGCCTGCTCTGGCAATGCAATTGTGTAAAAGACGAAGATCACCACAGCGATCCCCGAAATCAGAAAGACCGGGTTGTGAATATCCAGCCCGAACGGCCCGATCTGCCGCTCGATATTGTCCTGACCGATTTCATAATCGGTATTGATGACATCCGCCTTGCCCTCAGGCTCGGGGATGCCGTGCGAATTTGTATCGCTCATAATCTGTTCCCTCTTTGATGACAGATCACCACGCAGGACGCGGTTTCTGTTTTTCTCATCCGTGCGCAAAGGATAGAGGCTTGCGACCATTGGGCAAGCTCTTGCGGCCAAGCTCCCTTGGAAACTTGGCTAAAACGACCTTTTCGTTATCCGCTGCGACGTAAGTTTGGGGGGGTTACCCTGTCCCGAGCGCCGCTGCAATCGCATCGGCCTGTTCGCGAATCCGGTCCATGTCACCTTGGACGCCGGGCGGGCGTAGCTTATCGCCCTCATGGCGGGGCAAGATATGGTAGTGCAGGTGAAAGACCTCTTGCCCGCCCGCGGCTTCGTTAAATTGCTGCACCGTGATGCCATCAGCACCAAAGGCCCGCAGGCAGGCATTGCCGACCTTTTGAACCGTCGCCAGACAATCGGCCAACTGCGTATGGCTGGCGTCGAGCATATTGCGGCAAGGCGACTTGGGGATCACCAAGCAATGCCCCTCGGCGCGGGGCATGATGTCCATAAAGCAATAGGTCTTGTCGTCTTCATAGACCTTGAAGCTGGGGATTTCCTTGCGCAGGATCTTGGCAAAGATATTGTCGTCGTCATAGGTGGCCATCATGCTCTCCTTCTGGCGGTCGGGGCGGCGTGGACCATTAACCACACCGCCCCGCGCCGAGGCAATATCAAGCGTTTACGTCGACAACCACCCGGCCCTTGACCTGCCCTTTGAGGATGTCTGCACCGAGTTGGGGCAAATCGCTGAGACCCGCGGGTTGAACCATCGCCTCCAGCTTCTCCATCGGCAGGTCTTTCGCCACCCGCTCCCATGCGCGTAGACGGTTGTCATAGGGCTGCATGACGCTGTCGATGCCCAACAGGTTTACGCCGCGCAGCAAGAAGGGGATCACCGTGGCGGGCAGTGCCGCGCCGCCCGCAAGGCCCACTGCAGCGACGCTCGCGCCATATTCCATCTGCCCCAAAACACGGGCCAGCATCGCGCCGCCCACAGCGTCGACACAGCCGCCCCATGTCTCGCCCTCGAGCGGGCGTTTGACCGTCTCGTTAATCTCATCGCGCGCGACAATCCGGCTGGCCCCGAGGCTTTTGAGGTAGTCCTCGGTCTCGGGCCGCCCAGTAACGGCTGCCACCTCATAACCGAGATTGGCAAGGATCGCGGTCGCGACCGAGCCCACGCCACCCGCGGCCCCCGTGACCAGCACCGGCCCTTTCTTGATCCCGTGGTCCTCTAACGCCATCACCGCAAGCATCGCGGTGAAGCCCGCCGTGCCCACGGCCATCGCTTGGCGCGTATCCAAACCGTTGGGCAGCGGCACCAGCCAGTCGGCCTTGACCCGCGCCTTCTGCGCATAGCCGCCCCAATGCGCCTCGCCCACGCGCCAGCCGGTCAGCACGACCTTGTCGCCGGCTTTGTACCGCTCGTCACTCGACGTCTCGACCGTCCCGGCAAAGTCGATCCCCGGCACATGGGGATAGTTGCGAACCAGACCGCCGCCGGGCCCAATGCAGAGCCCGTCTTTGTAGTTCACAGTCGAATATTCCACCGCGACCGTCACCTCGGCCTCGGGCAGTTGATCTTCGGTGATCTGGGTCACCTCGGCATGTGTCTTGCCTTCGTCATCTTTGTTCACAATCAATGCATTAAAGCTCATCTTTCATCTCCTTTTCAGGTTTCAATTTGCCGGGCCTCAGGCCCAGAAACTCTCACGCACGGTCACATCCCGCAGGCCCTCGGGTGTCTCAACCTGCAACTGCGTGCCCGGATCCCAATGGGTGATCCGCACCATTCCAATGGCGACATTCACCCCAAAATCCGGCGACCAAACGGTCGAAGTCACCTGCCCCACGCGCTTGTCACCCGCCATCAGCGGCCAAGCCCTGTCACAAAGCGGCACTGGATCGCCCGCAATCTCTAGGGGACGTATCTGTTGTACTGGGCCTTCCTTGGCCACCCGTAGCAGCGCATCTCTGCCGATACAGCCCATCGCGGCATGGGTGTCGCAAAGCTTGCCGAGGCCGCATTCATGCGGGGTGTTATCATCGGTCATGTCATTGCCATAACTCAACAATCCCCCTTCGATCCGCTCTATCAGATTTGGACAGCCCGCGCGCACATCCAGATCGCGCCCCGCCTCGAACAGAGCATCCCACAGTGGCATGGCGATATCCGCACCCTCTGCGTAGATCTCAAAGCCGCCCTGTTTTGAGTAACCAGACCGCGCGATATTCATGGCGCGCCCCTGGAAGTGGAATTTACCGAAACGGAAAAACTTTACCTCCCGCACCGCCGCACCAAACAGGCGTTCCATCAGGTCTTCGGCTTTTGGTCCCTGCACCGCGAGCAGGTTCACATCCGGCTCATCCACCAGCACATCCAAATGATAACCGTTGCATATCCCCTTGGCCCACAACAATAAATCGCTATCGGCAATGGAAATCCACCAGCGATCCTCGGCCAGCTTCACCGCGACCGGATCATTGAGCATACCGCCCGTCTCATCGACGATCGGCACATAGACGCAGCGCCCCGGCGCCACATCGCGCAGATCGCGCGGCGTCAGCATTTGCATCAACCGCGACGCATCCGGCCCCCGTAACTCAACTTGTCTTTCGCAAGCCACGTCCCAGACTTGGACGGCTCTCTTCAAGTGATGGTAATCGGCTTCAGTGCTTTCAAAAACGGTGGGCAGCAGCATCCGGTTATAGACGGTGTAGGCCTTCACGCCTGCCGCCTCTACCCCGGCAGAAAAGGGCGTGCGCCTTATCCGGCGTGAGGGGGAGAGTTCAGCCATCACACGTCCTCCGGCATTAAGATAAGATCGGTCACTGGCGCATCGTACCCGGCGCTGGTCAGCATGGCATGCACCTGCCCCCGGTGATGGGTCTGGTGGTTAAAGAAATGCACGACGGTTTGCGCCAAGGGAGTGGTAACCTCGCGCTGCATGATGCCGGAATACCAAGACAAATCGGCATCCAAAGCCTCCTGTCGAAGGCCTTGGGTCCAATCCTTGATCGCCGCGTCGCACTCGCGCCGCGCGGCGCACCAAGCCATGCCGGTGGGGCAAAGTTCGGTGTCCGGCCCCTCCGGCTTGGGCAAGGCGGGATCAAAACGGGACAACCAGATTTGATCACACCAAAGAAGATGGTTGAGGGTGCCCAAGATCGAGCCGAAAAACGCCTTGCGATCTTGCGTTAACGCATCCTCGTCCATCACCTCAATAACGCTTGCCAACTGTTTGTTTTGCCAGGCGTTATATCGCGCCATTTCCTGAGTATAACCGGGGGTGATCACGCAGCACCCTGCCAATCGATCGCGCAGACCTCAGCCGATTTGCCCCCGAAATCCCAAACCCGCCCATAGTCGCGGACCTTGGATTTCACCCCACGCGCCGCCACGATATTTGGTCCCATCCAGTATTTGGAGTTGGTGATCGTCACCGGCTCACCCGGTTCGGCCCCGGCGAGCAGTTCGATCTCGCCGTTGATCTTCCGGCCGATGTTAATGACACGGCGGTTGCCGTCGCGAATGATCTCAACCGGCGCACGTTCGGCGCCGATGATCTCGCTCACTAGCATGGTAAACAGCCCCGTCGTGCCGCCCGCCGCACCGCTGAAGATTTTCAATAAACCATCATATGCCGCCTCGCTCGCGCGGTCGTCCACATAGGCGGCGACCTTCCAGTTCCCCTCGCCCATACGGCCCGGGATGTCGACCAACAATCCCACGTTCAGCCCTGCCAAATCCTCCCCTTCGAAATGGCCTTCGTCGATCACGATGCCCATCCACGCATGGCAGTGACCTTCGGTCGGCAGATGCGCGCCAAGGCTGACCACGCAGGGGCAGAAGACATCGCAAGAGCAGTTGAGGAATAGCTCGCCTTTTACGGCCCAATTCGCAGGTGTCATCTCTCTGTTTGGCATATTATCCTCCTGTTATTGCGGGCCAACCCGCCACGACGACAGCGCCGAGGATCAGGGTGAAACCCATTGGTTTAGTTATGTAATTTCCGATTTGAGGCAGCTTTTCGATGACCATGAAAAGCGTCGCCAGCCCCATCCAAGCAAGGTTCATCACCCCACCGGCAAAGCCCAGTACCATAAAGCCCCAGCAGCAGCCTGCACAAAAGGTGCCGAGGCCCAATCCCATGCGAAAACCGCCTGCGACACCGGGGCGCCAATGGCCCATGAAATACATCATCGGAGAGTGGCAGACGCCGTGGCAGACCTCCTTGGCGCGGGTAAATTGGAACAGGCCGACGCCCAGTAGCAGCGCCGCCGCAGTCCAGCGCGATTTGGCGATGCCCAGCATGTCGATGACCCCGCCGTGCAAGAGAAGCAATTGCAGCCCTGCGATCCCCGCTGCAAAGGCAAGCCAGACCGCGAAGTAGCCTGCAAGCACCGCCAGCCAGCCCGCGCGGGTGCCGTTGGCCGAGGTCATGAGGTCTTCGTAAGCGCGCAGGGTCGGGACCATGGTCGGGACCATCATCGCAGCCATCATCGCCCCCCACATCGTGAAAAGCGGAAAGAAGCGCGTCATGGGCATATACATATCCATGCCCGGATCCATCTGCCGCATCCGTTCACCCATCGTGCCCGGACGACCCAGCAGATCGACATCCATTTGCATCGCCATGCTGTACATCATCCACCAAGCCGCTAGAATCAGGGCGAAAAACCCCAGCCAAAGTGTTGACCGTACCATGCCCGTCATCGCCGCCCTCCCCTGCGTGCTCTTGTAGATTTAATGTCAGACAATTAAACTCCTCGCAAACACTAATTGTAAGACATATGAAAATCGATCCAAGCAGCCCCGCCGATCTATCGGCTCAAATCGCCACGGCCATTCGCGACGCCATCATCGGCGGGCGTCTGATCGTCGACCAACGCCTGCCATCTGAGGCGGAATTGGCCGAGCAGTTCGAGGTCTCTCGCCCCACGGTGCGCGAAGCGTTGAAGCGCCTTGCCGCGCAATCGCTGATCCGCACGCAGCGTGGGGCCACGGGGGGCGCTTTCGTGAATCGCCTCAGCTTTCCAGATGCTTACGCGCAGCAGATCACCACTTCTACGTTGCTATTGTCGATGAACGCGGTGAGTTTTGAGACCGCCTGCGAAGCCCGCTTCGCCCTAGAGCGCGCCTGTGCCCCCCTCTCGGCAGAGCGGCGCACGGCGGATCACCTTGCCACAATGCGCGCTGAAATCCACCGGCAGGCGCAGGCGGGGCTGACCGATGAGGCGTTTTGCGCGTCCGATGTCGCCTTCCACCGGGCGCTAGTTGACGGCGCGGGCAACCCAGTGCTGAGCTATCAACTCGCGGGCGCGGTCGAAGCCATGCAGCCTTTGATGAATATGATCACCTTCACGGCAAGAGATCGGGCGCGGATCATTGCCCTGCACCAAGACATCGCCAATGCCGCAGAAGCGCAGGACGGCAAAGCGGTAACGGCAGGTTTGACGGCGCTGGAAGCGGAGACCCAAGACCTTGCCCAGAGCGTTTTCGCCGCGCGTGCTGCCCGGAATGCAGGAAAGGCTGGCTGAGAAGTTGCGACTTCACTTATAAAACAATGGGGTGCGCGTGAACCTTGATGTCATTATTTCCCGCCGTCGCACCCCTTGCAATTCACCCATGACGGCCCTACTTTAATCTTGTCCTTCGGGACTATGGACATAAACGCGCTCGTAATAAGCGGTTCGGACCCGGGGGCGGTACCCGGCGGCTCCACCAAACATCCTTCATTTGGGGATCATGGGGCCGAAATAGGATCGACGAACGTCTAAAGGGGTTGCTTTGTTTCGGTGAGATACCACCGTTATCGGTTCAAACTGTACAATTGCAAATGACAATCGTGCTCCAGTTGCGATGGCCGCGTAAGCGGTTTCAGCGACTGAAATCTAAGTCCTTAGGCTTTGCAGCTTAAGGCGGGGTTCGCAGGTACCTGGCAACAGAAACCTGCACTTTTCCCCTCCATCTCCCTGCGATTTCAATTGCTTGAGCGGTGTTCTTGACCCTGCACTTCCGTGCCCCTATCCGTTATGAAACGAAGCCGCTGTGGCTTCTATCGCGCAGGAAGTTCACATGACCCCGCCCAGCTGGCCCGAAATGTTTCGCGTCTTCGGACGCATCGGGCTGATGTCATTCGGCGGCCCCGCAGCGCAGATCGCCGTGATGCACCGTGAGTTGGTCGAGGACCGCTCGTGGCTAAGCGAGCAGACCTACCTGCGGGCGCTCTCACTCTGTATGCTGTTGCCCGGACCGGAAGCGATGCAGCTGGCGACCTATGCGGGCTGGCGTCTGCGCGGTGTGGCTGGCGGGCTGCTCGGCGGATTGCTTTTCGTGGTGCCGGGGGCGGCATTCATCGCTGTGCTGGCTTTGCTATATGGGTGGTATGGGCGGTTGCCCCTTGTGCAGACGGCTTTTCTCGGCATCAAAGCCGCCGTCATTATCGTGGTATTCCAAGCGCTTCTGAAAGTTTCTTCAAAGGCGTTGCATGGGCGTCTTGGCTGGGCGCTGGCCTTTGGGTCGTTCATCGGCATTTTTGTTCTGGGCTTGCCATTTCCACTGATCATTCTGCTGGCCGGTGCCATCGGGATGTTGACCAAAAGCCCCACTGCGGTGGCCGAGCCGGCAAATCTGCCACCTGCGCGCAGTCTGCGCACCCTGCTGATCTGGGGCGGGCTTTGGGCCGCGCCGCTTGTGCTTTTGGCGCTGCTGGGTGAGGATTTTCTGCTGCAACTCGGCCTGTTCTTCTCCAAGCTCGCTGTGGTGACCTTCGGCGGCGCCTATGCCGTGCTGGCCTATATGACCCAGACGGTGGTTCAGGACTTCGGTTGGATTAACACGGACCAAATGATTGACGCGCTCGGCTTGGCCGAGACGACGCCCGGGCCACTGATCCTTGTTACGCAATTTGTCGGGATGCTGGCAGGCTTTGCCCAAAGCGGCCCGTCGGGCGCGTTCGCTGCCGGGCTGCTGGCGCTTTGGGTGACTTTCACGCCGTGCTTTTTGTGGATTTTCCTTGCAGGCCCGTATCTTGAGACGCTTTCTGAACAGCCGCGCATCGCGGGGGCGCTGCGGGCCATCACGGCGGCAGTGGTGGGGGTTATCGCCAATCTCTCGGTCTGGTTTGCGCTGCATGTGCTGTTTGATCGGGTCGCCCCTGGGGTCACCCTCGCCCTGCCCGCGCCGGTTTGGGCAAGCTTCAATCCGCTGGCCGCCGCGCTCACCCTATTGGCCGCTGTGCTGATGCTGGCGCTCAAGCGTGGTTTTGTCGTCACGATGATCCTGCTCGCGGTGCTTGCTCTGCTCCTTCGCGCGATTTAGCGCCGCGCCCCCTTTCACTCGCCTGTGAATGGGGTATGCTGACCCCTGCCCATCGCCCGGACCGGAGAGAAGAATGAGCCGCAGCATTGATTACGGCAACCTGATGCACGAAGCCATGCGCGGCTTGATCCGCAGGGTCTTGCAGGATGTATCGGACCAAGGGCTGCCGGGGAATCACCACTTTTTCATCACCTTCGACACCTCGCACCCGGATGCGGAATTGGCCGATTGGCTCTCAGACCGTTATCCCGATGAGATGACCGTGGTGATGCAGCACTGGTATGACGGGCTTGATGTTGGCGCAGATGGCTTTGCTATCACGCTAAACTTCGGCGATGCGCCCGAGCCGCTTTATATTCCCTACGACGCGATCCGCACCTTTGTGGACCCGTCGGTTGAGTTCGGCCTGCGGTTTGAACAGCAGGAAACCGAAGAAGAAGACGAAGATCGCGACGAGGCCACGCTTGACCAAACCGATGAGGAAGAGCTGGAAGTCGCGGAAGAGCCCGCCAAGGACGCCGAGATCGTCTCGCTCGATTCCTTTCGGAAGTAGCGCAGGATTGGCCGTTAGCGCCATCCCTGCATTGCGCAGACCGTAAGGCGCAGGTACACCGCTGGGCAACGATAAGTCACAGCAGGAGCCACAAAATGGCCGATACCCGCACCGAAACCGACAGCTTTGGTCCGCTCGAAGTTCCTTCCGATAAATATTGGGGCGCGCAGACGCAGCGCTCGATCATCAACTTCCCAATCGGCTGGGAAAAGCAGCCCATCGCCATCGTGCGCGCGCTTGGCGTGATCAAGAAGGCCTGCGCGCAGGCCAATGTGGCACAGGGTTCGCTTGATGAGGACCGCGGCAAGGCGATCGTTCAGGCCGCTGGCGAAGTCTTCGAGGGCAAATTCGACGACAACTTCCCGCTGGTGGTCTGGCAGACAGGTTCCGGCACCCAGTCGAACATGAACGCTAATGAGGTCATTGCCAATCGCGCGATCGAACTGATGGGTGGTACCATCGGGTCCAAAGACCCGGTGCACCCGAACGATCACTGCAACATGGGCCAGTCGTCAAACGACACTTTCCCCACCGCCATGCATATCGCCACGGCGATGACGGCGCGTGACGTGCTGCTGCCGGGGCTGGAGAAGCTGCACGGCGCATTGCAGAAGAAAGTCGAGGAATTCGACGGCATCATCAAGATCGGCCGCACCCACACGCAGGATGCGACGCCTCTGACGCTGAGCCAAGAGTTCTCGGGCTATACCCATCAGGTCGCCATGAGCATCGCGCGCGTGCGCGACGCGCTTGGCCGCATCTATGAACTGGCCCAAGGCGGCACCGCCGTTGGCACCGGGCTGAACACCCAAAAGGGCTGGGCCGAAACCGTGGCGCATAACATGGCCGAGATCACCGGCCTGCCCTTCGTCACCGCGCCGAACAAGTTCGAGGCGCTCGCCGCCCATGACGCGATGGTCGAGATCTCCGGCGCGCTGAAAACCGTCTCCGCCAGCCTGTTCAAAATCGCCAATGACATCCGCCTGCTGGGGTCCGGCCCGCGTTGTGGTCTGGGCGAGCTGATCCTGCCCGAGAACGAACCGGGCTCGTCGATCATGCCGGGCAAGGTCAACCCGACCCAGTGCGAGGCGCTGACGCAAGTCTGCATCCACGTGATGGGCAATGATGCCGCTGTGGGCTTCGCAGGCAGCCAGGGGCATTTCGAATTGAACGTTTATAAGCCAATGATGGCCTATAACGTTCTGCAATCCATGCAGCTTTTGGGTGACGCGGCCTCGGCCTTTACCGATAATCTGGTGGTCGACCTCAAGGCCGATGCGGACCGGATCGAAAAGCTGATGCGCGAGTCGCTGATGCTGGTAACCGCGCTGGCCCCCGAGATCGGCTATGACAATGCCACTAAGGTCGCCAAGACCGCGCATAAGAACGGCACCACGCTCAAAGAAGAAGCCATCGCACTGGGCTTTGTGGATGCCGAAACCTTTGAACGGGTCGTGCGGCCCGAAAATATGATCGGACCAAAATGAGTGCGCCCATCAACCTTAACAAGGTGAAGAAAGAGCGGGACCGTTCGTCTCGCAAAGCACGCGCGAATGAAAACGCCGTGGGTTTTGGCCAGACCAAAGCGCAGAAAGACGCGCTGAAGGCCCGCGCCGAACAGATCGCCCGCAATCTGGAAGCGCATAAGCGCGAGACATGAACGCGCGGCCCCGCAAACACTCGGTGACCCTTCGGGGTCACCGGACATCAATCTCTCTCGAAGATGAATTCTGGGATGAGTTCCGCGCCATTGCTGCCACGCGGGGGCTGCCGATCAATGCGCTGGTGACTGAAATCGACGCGGCGCGGGGGCTGGACATCGGGCTTGCCGGGGCAATCCGGTTGTTCGTGTTGCGCGCGTTAAAAGAACGTTTACCAAAAGCAGATTAGCGTCGGGCCATGGCCCTCGTATCCCCTCTCTCACCCGCCGCTTGGCTGGATGATATATTCGCATCTAAGGCGGCTATTCGCGGACAGGTTATTCGACGTAAAGCGCGCGATATCGAAAAGTTCGTCGGTCGCCGCGAATTCGAACGCGAGTTGAAACGTCGGGGTTTCCAAGCGGTTGAGAACGCCGGACAGGTCATCATATTTTGCAATAGAGAACCCATCCGGCGGATCGTGTAGCCGTTTTCTTTTAAAGAAAACGGCCACGGAATTTTCAAAAAATTCCGATTTAGCAGATCGACGCTTGGTAAATCTTCTCGATGTTCTGACCAAGCGCCTCGTTGAACTCCGCATCTGTCATCTTGACGTTCAGCCCTTCAGTCAAAGCGCGCGAGAAGCTGGCGATCATGGTGCGGTTCTTGCCCAGCCGTTCGCAGGCTTCCGCCGTGGAGTAGCCGCCCGATAGCGCAACGACGCGCAGCACGTTGGCGTGGCCGGCCAGTTCGTCATATAGACCAGCCTTTTCAGGAATCGTCAGTTTCAACATCACCATCTCGCCCTCGGGCAGCGCGTTCAGGTTCTTTTCAATCTCTCCGCGCAGGATCTCTTCGGCCTCTGCCTTCGTGTCGGAGTTGATGTTCACCTCAGGCTCAATGATCGGCACCAGCCCGGCAGCGCAAACCTGTTTGGCCAGTTCGAACTGTTGCGCCACCACGGCGGCGATGCCGTTCTCGTTGGCCTCGTGAATGACCGAGCGTTCCTTTGTGCCAAAGATGCCGTGTTTCACCGCGCGGGCCAGCAGGTCGTCGATCTCCATGATCGGCTTCATCATCTGCACGCCGTTGTTGGTTTCCTCCAACCCCTTGTCGATCTTCAGGAAAGGCACCACGCCCCGGTCTTCCCACAGGAGCTGGGCGACGGGTTTGCCGTTGATGCTGTCATCCATCGTGCGCTCAAAAAGGATCGCGCCGATTACTTTCTCGGAGGTGAAATCGTCGGCCAGAATGATCCGTGCCCGCATGTCGTGGACGGCTTTGAACATTTCTGCGTCGCCGTTGTAATCCGACGGTTCCACGCCATAGAGGCTCAGCGCCTTGGGGGTGGAGCCGCCCGATTGATCGAGCGCCGCGATGAAGCCTTTGCCGCTGTTCATTTGCTCAAGTTGCGCCTTGTCGTAGCCCATGTCACCCACGTCCTATTTTGATTCCGTTCGCTGCGTTTCTAATTGAAACGCAAAGCCGATGATAGAAGCTAGCGCCTTGATAGCGCTAACCAAATGCCCTTATCTGAACGGACGGTCAAATGTGCGACTGGCACCGGCACGCGATCAGGCTGGGCGGTCACGTGAAAGTCTCGCAGGATACGCGACAGGATCAGGGGCCCTTCGACCATGGCAAAACCCGCGCCAGTGCAGACCCGTGGCCCGGCAGAGAATGGGATAAAGGCGTCGCGCTGGCACTGCTTTCCGTTTTCGGTCTGCCAACGGGTTGGGTCAAAACCATCGGGATTGTCCCAAAGCCGTTCATGCCGGTGCAGGTGCCACGGGCTGAGCACAAGTTGCGCCCCCTTTCTCACCTTTCGGTCGCGAAACGCTTCGGGGCAGCGGTTCTCGCGCACCATCATCGGCACGGGTGGATAAAGCCGCAGCGTCTCCCGAAACACATCCCGGCTAAGTTTGAGTTTTGACATCACGGGGAAATCACAGGTCTCAAGCGCCTGTGCCTCTTCCGCCAGCCGCTCCTGCCATTCGGGATGGGTGGCCATGAGATAGAGCGCCCAAGCCAAAGCCGAGGCGCTGGTTTCATGCCCCGCGAGGAAGAAGATCGCGACCTGATCAACCATCTCCTCGGTATCGAAGGTCTCGCCTGTTTCGGGGTCGGCCTGGGTCATGATCTTGGTGGCTAGGTCGTCGGGCGCGGTGCGCGCTTTGATCTGCCTCATCCGCTCTTGGGTCAGGTCCGTGATCAGCGCCCTGATGCGCGCGGCGCTGGCCCGCGTGTCGCGCCGAAACAGGCGCGGCATCCAGCGCGGCAGCGGCAGAAGCGCTCCAAGGTTCAGGATCGGTTGGCTGCGCTGGTAATTGCGAAACTCATCAAAGACCGCCCGGGCAACCTCATGTTCGATCGGCAGAGAAAAAAGCGTGCGAAAGATCACATCGGCTGCGGCGTGGCTGGTCTCGGCTTCGATCTCGACCACCTGCCCCGCCTTGCCTCCCAGCCGTGTGGCAGCGGCCTCTGCTGCGTCCCACATCGCCGGAAAAGTCTCGCGCAAGCGGCCGCCCTCAAAGGCGGGGTCGATGATGCGGCGCTGGCGTTTCCATGTCTCGCCGTTGGTCAGAAAGACAGAGTTGCCCAAGAGCGGGCGCAGCCCCTCGCCGATTCGGTCGGATTTCGGAAAATCCTCGGGGCGGTCTTTCAAAACGGTCTTCACCAGTTCGGGCTGGTTCATCAGGTAGCTGCGAAAGAACGGCGTTTTAAATTCCGCCATCCATGCTCGGTAAAGCCGGGCGGGCTGGGCCGAGAGGATGTCGGCGCGAAACAGTTTGGCATAGCGCCAGAGCGACACACGGTCGGGCCGCGCGGGGGGCTTGGGCGGTTGGGTCATGCGGCGACAGAGGTGTATTTGCTGACCGCGTGGTCGATCCGGGATTTCGACGCGGGCCGCCCGTCATAGCGCGCGGCCAAGGTCTGTGGCCCGGCGGTGATTTGGAAATAGTCATAGTCGCGCGGGCGGTCAAAGGCGCAGAGATACTGGAAATGCAGCCGAAAGAACCGCCAGCGCAGCGCCTTCCAGCGGGTGGGGCTAAGCGTTTGGGTGAAGGCAGCCGAAAAGACCAGCGGCCAGCGTTTCCCCTCAGGCGCCACGCCAGAGACCGAGACCGGATCGCAAAGCGCAAAGGCGCAGCCATCGCCGGGGGCCGTCACGTCGACCCATGCCAGTTCCTCGCGGGTTGAGAGATAGCGCAGGTCGCCTCGCAAACGCTCGGCCCGGGGCAAGAAGGACACCATTGGCACCACCTGCCCGAGCGAGAGAAAACCCAAGGCAGGCCCGCGCTCGGGCACCCTGCCCGCACGGATCAGATCGGCCAGTACCGAGACGCCCAGATGCGCCCCGGATGAGTGGCCGACAACCAGTACCTCGTCGACATCCTCGGTCAGAGCAGCGGCGATGTCATTGCCAAACTGCGCCATGCGGGCTTCCAACTCCGGCGGGTTCGCGCCCCGCGTGGCGGCGGAATAGGCGTAGTCATGCATCAGGTAATAGGCGAAAAACTTGCCGTCTTTCTTTTTAAACCAGCGCAGCAGCGCGATGCCCAGCCCAGTGCCCACTGCCGCGAAGGCGAGCCGCGCCGCCCGATGGTCCGTCACCATTTCAAGGGCGCGATAGGTCAGCAGGCCAAGCGCCACAGCCAGCAGCGCCTGCACAATCAACATCCCCACCGGATAAAGCGCCGCAATAACCGGCCCCTTGCGCAGGCGCATCAGCCGCCAAAGCGCGCCGGAGCCGATGTAGACCCAAGCGGTGCGCAGCAACTGCCAATAGGTCGCGGGGATCGAATTGCTCATGCTTTCGCGCACGATGTCGGACCAGACCAGCACTTCGACCTGCGAGGTCACCTGATGACCGTCGATTCCAGCGTTAATGCGCCAGCCGTAATTGCCCTTGCCCGCTTTTGGTTTCAGCGAAATCTCATAGCCCGAAATCGCGGCCTGCGCCGCGCCCTCCTTGCGGTAAAGCTCACGGTAGCGGCGCGGGTGAATCGGATCGTAGCCGGGGATGTAGAACACCCGCCGCGTTTTCACCGTCTTTGCCTGCCCTGTGCTCACCATGCCCGCCCTCTTCTTCGGCATAGTCTAGCCGCAATTCGGGGCAAGATTAAGGCTTAACCTACGGTTGCAAGGATCGGAAAGGTCTCAAGCAGCCAGAAGGAAAAGGCGGTGAATGCGCCGGTCAGCAGCGCCAGACCAACAATCACCAGCAGGCCCCCCATGATCCGCTCGATCAGCTTCATATGCGGTTTGATCCGGTTCATCAGCGTCATCGCGCGGGTGATGAACATCGCGGCCAGCAAGAAGGGAATGCCAAGCCCCGCCGCATAGACGCCCAGCAAGAGCGTCCCGCGGGAGACGGAGGCCTCGCTTGCTGCCAGTGACAAGATCGCGCCTAGCTGTGGCCCGATGCAGGGGGTCCAGCCAAAGGCAAAGGCCAGCCCCAAGACATAGGCGCCGAAACTCGACCCGCCCTTGTCGCCCGCGTCCATCCGCGCCTCTTGATCGAGAAACGGAATGCGAAAGAGCCCGATGAAATGCAGGCCGAAGACAATAATCACCACACCGGAAATTTTAGCGAGAAGCGCCTGATTCTGTAAAAAGAACATCCCAAAGGCCGAGGCGGTGAAGCCCAGTAGGATGAACACAGTGCTCAGCCCCAGCACAAAGAACAACGCCGCCACGACCGCCCGCCGCCGTGCGCTGGATTGGCTGGACATGTCATTGATCGACACGCCCCCCATATAGGCCAGATAGGGTGGCACGATGGGCAGCACGCAGGGCGACAGGAAACTGAAAATCCCGGCAACCAGAGCGATGATCATGGCCGGCAGGATCCCGGCGTCGATGAGGCTTATATCAAACATGACCAACTCCTAGACCGACAACGCCCCGGCGTCACCTGTCATATTGTCACAAGATCGTGGACCTCGGGATTGGCTTGGATTAACTGGTCTTATGAAGATCGAAAAACTGGATGCCACGGGGCTTCTGTGCCCCCTGCCCGTGCTGAAAGCACGCAAACGACTGGCGGCCCTCGCGCCGGGCGATCAGCTTCATATGACGGCCGATGATCCGGCCGCGGTGATCGACGTGCCACATTTCTGCGTGGAAGCCGGTCATGCGCTGACCGAAACCCGGACCGAGGGCGCGGCAGAGCTTTATATCATCACCAAAGGTGGCTGAGCCGGACCCGGCCGGAACGCGCGCTTCAACCCTACGACAGAATCGAAAACGGCGGGCCTGAAAGCCCGCCGTTTCCTTTTATATGTCGTGGCTTAGCTGCCCAGCGACCACCAGCCCCGGCGTTTTGGCTTGGGCTTTTCGGCGGGTTGCTCTTCCACCTTTTCGGCCACCGGCTCAGGAGCCGTTTCGGCAGCGGGCGCTTCGGCTTCCACCGGCTGGGCCGTGGGTTCGGGCTGCGGCTCAGGCTGCGGTGCTTCCGCGACAGGTGTGGCCGTTTCCGGCGACGGGGCCGCGATCGGCGCTTCGGTCGGCAGTGCGTCGGCCATCGCCTCGGGCGTGGCTTCGGCAACCGGCTCGACCGGCTTGGCTTTGGCCCGGCTCCGGCGCTTGGGTTTTGGCGCGGGTGCGGCCTCTTCCTCGGTCGCCACGGCGTCTGTTGTCACCGTCTCTTCTGCCGCTTCCACCACGGGCTTTTTGGTCCGGCGGCTGCGCTTGGCCTTGGGCTTGGGCGTCTCTTCTCCTTCGGCTTCGGCACTGACCTGTGGCGTTTCGCCTTCTGCGGCGGCAAGCGCTTCGGGCGCGGGTTCCGCTTCGGGGGCTAGTTCGGCTTTGGGCTTGCGCGACCGGCTGCGGCTTTTTGGCTTGGGCTTTTCCTCGGCGGCGGGCGCGGCGTCGGTGTCGGCCTGCGCTGCCTCCGCTTCTACCGGTTGGGCTTTATCGCCTTCGTCCGGCTTCGCCTCTTCCTGCTGCTGACCACCGTTCTGATCGTCTGCACCATTCTGCTGCTCGCCATTGCCATTGCGGCCACGGCCACCACGGCTGCGACGACGACGGCGGCGGCGTTTGGATTTGCCCTCGCCCTCTTCACCATTGCCGTTGCCATTCCCGTTTCCGTTCTCGGATTGCGGGGCCTCCTGTGCGGCGGGTGCCTCTTCCACTTCGGCCTCTGCGGCGCTCTCATCCTCGTCGATCTGATCCATCAGCGATGTATCGACCGAAACGACGTGATCCGAGACGGGCGGCACGGTGCGGGTGGCAGTCTTGAACTTCTCGATGTGGTAATCGGGGCTGACCAAGGTTGGGTCGCCTTCGATCCGCACAGACATGCCGTAACGCATCTCGATATTGGCGATATGCTCACGCTTTTGGTTCATCAGGAAGTTGGCGATGCCCACGGGGGCGCGCACCAGCACTTCGCGCGAACGGCGGCGGGTGCCCTCTTCTTCGATCTGGCGGATGATCGACAGCGCGAGGTTGTCGTCCGAGCGCACAAGACCGGTGCCGTGGCAGGCGTGGCAAGGCTGGGTCGTCGCCTCGATCATGCCGGGACGCAGACGCTGGCGCGACATTTCCATCAGGCCAAAGCCCGAGATGCGGCCCACTTGGATGCGCGCGCGGTCGGTCTTGAGCTTGTCTTTCATCATCTTTTCGACGGCGGCGTTGTTCTTGCGCTCATCCATGTCGATAAAGTCGATGACAATCAGGCCCGCGAGGTCACGCAGACGTAGCTGACGCGCCACTTCGGCGGCAGCCTCAAGGTTGGTCTTGGTCGCGGTCTGCTCGATCGAACCTTCCTTGGTGGCCCGACCAGAGTTCACGTCAATCGCCACCAGCGCTTCGGTCACGCCGATCACGATATAGCCACCCGAGGGCAGTTGCACCGTGGGGTTGAACATGCCCGAGAGGTAGCTCTCGACCTGATAGCGCGCGAAGAGCGGCAGGCTCTCGTTGTAAAGCTTCACGTTCTTGGCGTGGGACGGCATGATCATTTTCATGAAGTCCTTGGCAATGCGGTAGCCGCGCTCGCCCTCGACGTGGATCTCGTCAATCTCGCGGTTGTAGAGGTCACGGATCGAGCGTTTGATCAGGTCGCCTTCTTCGTAGATCTTGGCGGGCGCGATGGACTTCAGCGTCAGCTCGCGGATCTGCTCCCAGAGGCGCTGGAGGTATTCGTAATCGCGCTTGATCTCGGCTTTGGTGCGTTTCGCGCCGGCAGTCCGAACAATCAGACCAGCACCCTTGGGCACTTCGATCTCAGTCGCGATTTCTTTAAGTTTCTTACGGTCAGCCGCATTGGTGATCTTGCGCGAAATGCCGCCGCCACGGGCGGTGTTGGGCATCAGCACGCAGTAGCGACCAGCAAGGCTGAGGTAGGTGGTCAGCGCCGCGCCCTTGTTGCCGCGCTCTTCTTTGACAACCTGCACCAGCAGGATCTGGCGGACCTTGATGACTTCCTGAATCTTGTAGCGGCGCGGGCGCGGTTTGCGCACGAGGCGGATGTCTTCGCTGTCATCTTCGTCGGCGACGGATTCGATGGAATCGTCTTTCGCGGTGGCATCGCTGCCTTTGTCGTCTTCGCTGTCGGCATCGTCGGCCTGAGCCTCGCTGGCGTCAGCGTCATCGGACGTAGCCACAGCCGTTTCATCTGCCTTGGCAACCTCGGTTTCGGCTTCGCCGTTCTCAGGCTCTTCGACCGGCGTTTCCGCGACCCGCTCCATGGGCGAGCTGCCCTCTTCGCTGTCGAGATCGACGGTTTCCATACCGGCGATTTGATCGCTGTTGTCGTCAGCGACTTCTGCTGTGACCACGGCATCATCGCTGTTGGTCTCAGCCGCTTGGCTTTTCGACCGGCTGCGCGACCGGGAGCGAGTCCGCTTGGGCTTTTCGTCCTCGTCGTCCTTGGCCGCCTGCGCTTCGGCATAGGCGCGTTCTTCCTCCAGCAGCGCCTGACGGTCGGCCACGGGAATCTGGTAATAATCGGGGTGAATTTCCGAGAANGCGAGGAAGCCATGACGGTTGCCGCCATANTCNACAAAGGCCGCCTGAAGCGACGGTTCNACCCGTGTAACCTTGGCTAGATAGATATTGCCGGCAAGCTGGCGTTTGTTTTCTGATTCAAAATCGAATTCTTCGACCTTGTTTCCGTCCACGACCACAACGCGAGTTTCCTCGGCGTGGGTGGCATCGATAAGCATTTTCTTAGACATAGATCCATTATGCACAGCACCCGCGCACGGAAGGCCCCTGGCGGGGCATCGGGCTGGGAGGTGTGACTTGTCAGGGCGATGGAGGACGCGGCAACAGCAGGGCCACGAATGGCCCCCATCTGTCTGCTCTGAGCATCTGCGCGCGTCATCGCGGTTCTTCTCCGATGCGAGGGCCTTTGCGCCTCTCCCATCCATTAATTAGCTGTGCTTCGGTTGGGCTAACCCTCGCGAATATCAGCGGTTCTTCGGCCGTTTCCGGCCCAATCGGTCTGCTGGCCCCCCGGTGTCGGGCTGGCACGGCAGCGAAACTGTCAAAAGTCACCATACGCCAGTCGGGCGTTACAGGACTTATCCGGCTAGTTAAGGGCTTTAAGGGGTGAAACACAATGGTCAATCGAATGAGCAACAGTCAAATGCGGTTTATCTCGGGTCGGTTGACAAGGCGCATGGGCTTGGAAACATTCAGACTGTCGCCGCAAGGATCGCTGGGCGGCACCACAGAATTGCTTTGCCGCCCCCGCGGCCCAGAGTTTCAAAGGACCGCTTCATGCAAATATTCCTGCGCCCCGCGCTGTGTCTGACCCTTCTGGGCCTCGCCGCCTGTGATGAAATTGCCGTGGCCGATAATCCGGCGGCGCTGGCCGAGTTGCGCGGGCAGAAAAGCTGTGTGGCCGCGGTGACCCAGCAAACCGGCGCGGCGGGTGTCGCCGTCAATACAACACGCCCTGTGGTGGAGCTTTATCGTCATATCGTTGACGTACCCGGCGGCGCGAGTTGGTCCTGCATCACCGATCCGAATGGCAAAGCGGTCGAGATTGCAGAGCAGCGCAGCGGTTAAGCCGCGCTGCTTAAGGGACGTGGTCAGAGGTAATCTGACCGCTGCAACCCGTATTTCGCCATCTTCTCGTTCAGCGTCCGGCGTGGCAGGCAAAGCTCGTCCATCACGCTGGCGATAGAGCCCTTGTGGCGGCGCATGGTGTTGTCGATCAACATGCGCTCGAACGCCTCGACATATTCCTTGAGCGGTTTGCCTTCGGTGGTCATCACNGGCTGCATNTCGTCNTGGTCGCTCATCANNAGNGAGGCGATGGTGCCCGAGCCGCGGCGCGATTGCAGCACNGCGCGTTCGGCCACGTTNATNAGNTGNCGCACGTTGCCGGGCCATGGCGCCTGCAAGAGCTGCGCCGCCTCCTGAGCGGAAACCTGAGGCGCCTCGCAGCCGTATTCATCCGCGAACTGATCGCTCAGNCGGGTGAAGAGCGTCAGAATATCCTCACCACGNTGGCGCAGCGGCGGNACGGTGATNCGGAGCGCNGCCAAACGATAAAACAGNTCNGAGCGCAGCGCGTCTTCNGAGGTNCGCCCGGCTTCTTGCAGGTTCGANATNGCGACGATTCGTGTCTCTGCCGGGGTGCCTTGTTCGTTGATGGCGCTTAACAGCCGCGCCTGCAGGCTTTCGGACAGGGCTTCGATGTCTTCCANCACCANTGTCCCGCCGCGCGCNTCTTCGATGGCGGGCAGTTGCGCGTCTTCGGGCTGCATCGGGCCGAACAGCCGCTTGGCGAGCGCGTCTTCCTCCAGAGCACCACAGGAGACGAGGACAAATTTCTTGCCCGCGCGGCTGCCAACAGCGTGCAGCGCATGGGCCACGAGGGTCTTACCGGTCCCGGTTTCTCCGTCGATCAGCACATGCCCATCGGCCTGCCCCAGATCGAGGATATCTTCGCGCAGGCGTTCCATGACGGGCGATTGGCCGATGAGCTTTTTCATCAGCTGGCCGCCGTCCGACAGCTCACGCCGCAGGGCGCGGTTGTCCATCACCAGNCGNCGCGCNTTGGTGGCCTTTTTGGCCAGTTCGCTCATCCGGTCGGGGTTNAANGGNTTTTCAAGAAAGTCGAAAGCGCCGACNCGCATCGCNTCNACCGCCATCGGCACGTCGCCATGACCGGTGATCATGATGACCGGCAAAGCCGAGTCGCTGCCCATCAGCTTTTTCAGGAATTGCATCCCGTCCATGCCCGGCATTTTGATGTCGGAGATGACGATGCCCGGATAATCCGGCCCCAAAGTCTTTAGCGCGTCTTCGGCGCTGCCGAAGGTTTCCGTGTCATACCCCGAAAGGGCCAGCCATTGGCTGATCGACTGCCGCATGTCCTGTTCGTCGTCTACAATCGCGATTTTCATTGCCTGAGCCATGCGTTCACTCCGCCGCTTCTATCTTCGTTTCATCTGCCAATATAGGCAGTTGCATCTCAAATACAGCGCCACCGTTTTGTCCGTTGCGCGCCATAAGCCGTCCCCCAAGGTCGTTGACGATCCCCGATGAAATGGCAAGACCCAGCCCAACACCATCGCCGGGCTGTTTGGTCGTGTAGAAAGGTTCGAACAGCGCGTCCAAGTCCTCAATCCCCGGGCCATTGTCGCGCACGGTTAATGTCGCCGTCTCCCCCGCTGATAGTATAATGTCCACCTGAGGGTTTCGTTCCGATTTTGTTGCGTCTAATGCGTTTCTTAACAGGTTTACCATAACTTGTTCGATCCGCATACGGTCTCCCATCACCATGACGGGATTATCGGGCAGGATGCGGCTGATCTGGACCTGTCGCTGGCGCAACTGTGGCTCCATCATCGACAGGGAAGACGCCAGCGCCGCGCCCATATCAACCGGAGAGAANGCCTCCTGCCCCTTGCGGGCATAGGATTTAAGCTGCCGGGTGATCGCGCCCATTCGTTCGATCAGGTCGTCAATGCGCCCAAAGGACGACAGCGCCTCATCCTGCCGGTTGCGGTTCAGCAAAAGCCGCGCGCCCGCCAGATAGGTCTTCATCGCGGCAAGCGGTTGGTTCAACTCATGGCTGACGGCAGCGGACATTTCACCCAATGCGGCAAGTTTTGATGACTGTTCTAGGGTTTGCTCGGCCACGGCGAGGGTCTGTTGCACCCGCTTGCGCTCAGCGATCTCACGTTGGAGGGCAAGGTTCAGGGCCCTGAGTTTCGCCGATTCCCGTTGAAAGATCGCCAGCCGCCCCGCCGTGCGGCGGCTCAGGAAATAGAACGCCAGCGCCAGCAGGATCGCAAAGCCCATGACCTCTAATGCCAGCACGCCGTTCACCTTTTCGCGGACCGAGGCATAGGTCGTGTAGCTGCTCATCCGCCAGCCGCGGAACGGTATCCGGTTTTCCAGCCGCATCACCGCCTCCCCCTGCAAATAGGCATCGGGCGGCAGCGCGGTCCAATCGGTGGTGGCCTGAATGGCGCGCTCAATGGCGCTTTGGGGCGTGTGGTTGGCCAACGCTTCGGGCTCTGTCAGCCCGCGCCAACGCGACTCGGTGGCGAGGATAATCTCGCCCGTGCTGTCCATCACGATGACCGCGTCCGAGATCCCGGCCCAAGCCCGTTCAAACTTTTGCAGATCAACCTCAACGGCGATTACCCCAAGTGTGGTCCCACCAGACTGCATGCGCCGCGAATAGAGGAAGCGATAGCCGCCCTGCTCACGCTCAATCGTTGAAAAGATCGTCGCGTTGGAACGGATGGCATCGACGAAATAGGGCTCTGACTTATGCGCAGAGCCGAGGCGGTTACGGTCTGTCGCCGCCACGGTACGCCCGTCGATGTCATATAGCATCAAGGATGCCGCGCCGATTTCCTCAACGAAAGAGATAAGCCGCTGTGTCGACAGCGAATAATCCGCCGATTGCAGCGCGCCGATCAACGTGGGGTCGCGCGCCAAAAGTTGTGGTACAATGGCGTTTTGCCGCAACTCAGCCAGCAGGTTGCCGCTGTAAAGTGCGATGCGCAGTTCCGCGCGGTTGCGGGTGCTTTCGGTAAAACGGTCAGTCAGCAGCTTGTTGGTAATCGAGATCGTCACCACGGCGAGGATCATCAGCGACGCAATCGCGAACCGCACCCGCCAGGATACGGCCATGCTATTGCCTTCGGAACCGGATGTATCACTCATCGCGGCAACTTACGCGCTCCGCGCAACGCACTCAAGTCAGGCGGTTTGCAAAGCACCGGTCAATGCGCGGAAGAGCGCCGCCCCGTCGGTGTTGCCATGGGCCGCTTCCGCCGCCCGCTCGGGGTGCGGCATCATGCCCAACACGCGGCGGTTTTCCGAAAGGATGCCCGCGATATCATCACGCGCACCATTCGGGTTCTCGGCATAGCTGAACGCCACGCGATCTTCGCCGCGCAGTTTCGCAATCGTCTCATTATCGGCAAAATAGTTGCCGTCATGGTGAGCGATTGGAATGTTGACGACCTGACCGGCGTCGTAGCCAGAGGTATAATCGCTCGCCGTGGTCTCAACCTTGAGGCCGACAGTCTTGCAGATGTACTTCAGCCCCGCATTGCGCAGCAGCGCGCCGGGCAGCAGGCCGGTTTCGGTCAGCACCTGAAAACCGTTGCAAATGCCCAGCACATAGCCGCCGCGCTCTGCATGAGCCGCCACAGAGCGGCAGATCGGCGAATTCGCGGCGATGGCCCCGCAACGCAGGTAATCCCCATAGGAGAACCCGCCGGGAATGCCTACCATATCAACGCCTTGCGGCAGTTCGCTGTCCTTGTGCCAGACCATGGAAACCTTGGCGCCCGCGGCTTTGAAAGCCACGGCAAGGTCGCGGTCGCAATTGGACCCGGGGAAGACAACTACCGCTGCGTGCATCAGGCCAGCTCCACCGAATAGGATTCGATCACCGTATTGGCCAAGAGCTTTTCGCACATGGCGGTCACATCGGCCTCGGTCGTGCCCTCGGCGAGGTCAAGCTCGATCACCTTGCCCTGACGCACACCGTTCACCCCGTCAAAGCCCAAGGCTCCGAGCGCGTGGCGGACAGCTTCGCCCTGAGGGTCGAGAACCCCGTTCTTCAGCATCACATGCACCCGTGCTTTCATGGCGCGACACCCCTTTGTAACATCTGCAAATTGAACGGCGAAGCCGCGTTAGTTGATCAACGTCGGCTTGGACACCGGCGCATTGTTCTTGGGCATGACGCCGAGACGTTTGGCCACTTCGGTATAGGCATCGGTGAGCGAGCCCAGATCGCGGCGGAACACATCTTTGTCGAGTTTCTGGCCTGTCTCGATGTCCCACAGACGGCAGCTGTCGGGGCTGATCTCATCCGCGACGATCAGACGCTGGAAGTCACCATCGTAAACGCGGCCAATCTCGATCTTGAAGTCCACCAGCTTGATGCCAACGGCCATCATCACGCCCGACATGAAGTCATTGACCCGCAGCGCGAGGCTTAGGATATCGTCCATGTCTTGCTGGGTTGCCCAGCCAAAGGCGGCGATATGCTCTTCGGTGACCAGCGGATCACCAAGCGCGTCGTCTTTATAGCAATACTCGACAATCGGGCGCGGCAGCTGTGTGCCTTCTTCGATGCCAAGACGCTTGGACATGGAGCCCGCCGCATAGTTGCGCACGATCACTTCCAGCGGAATGATCTCAACCTGCCGCACGAGTTGCTCGCGCATGTTCAGGCGTTTGATGAAATGCGTCGGCACGCCGATGTTGTTCAGCCCGGTCATAAAGAACTCGGACAGGCGGTTGTTTAACACGCCCTTCCCCTCGATCGTGGCTTTCTTCTCGGCGTTAAAGGCCGTCGCATCGTCTTTGAAATATTGCACGATGGTGCCGGGCTCAGGACCTTCATAGAGGATCTTTGCCTTGCCTTCGTAGATCTTGTTGCGCCGGGCCATGGGCATCCTTTCCAACAGGGGGCCGGGAACATCCCCGCCGCTTGCGCTTCTCTTAGTGCAACCACCCCGCTGCTGCAAGCATGGCCCGTCACCTTTGACGCGCCACTTGTGGGAAGGCGGGGGCGACCGCATATGAATAGGGTAACACCAGCAATCGGAGACCCGCTATGAGCAAGTTCGACGACCGTGCAAATGCCTTTGAAAGCAAGTTCGCCCACGACGCAGACATGCAATTTCGCGCCGAAGCGCGCCGAAACAAACTGTTGGGCCTCTGGGCTGCTGAACTTTTAGGCAAATCGGGCAGCGACGCCGACGATTATGCCAAAGAGGTCGTGAAATCCGACTTCGAAGAGGCGGGCGACGAAGATGTTTACCGCAAAGTCTCTGGCGACTTGGGCGGCCGCGCTGATGAAGCGACGATCCGCGCCAAGATGCAGACCCTCATGGCCGAGGCCAAAGCGCAGCTTCTGAGCGAATCCAGCTAACTCCCTCTCACCCCGGCCACGCGCCGGGGTGCACTCTACCCGCCTGCCCTCATAATGAAGATGAATATTATGAGATTGCCCCCATGATCCCATCATGACATCAGGCGAAATTCCCAGACCCTACAGGAGCCCCCATGAGCAACGCATTCACCGATCTTCTCGCTGAAAAGGGCACATTTCTCGCTGATGGGGCCACGGGCACCAATCTGTTCAACATGGGGCTGATGTCGGGCGACGCGCCCGAGATGTGGAACACTGACGAGCCGAAGAAGATCATCAAGCTTTACCGGTTTGCAGTGGATTCGGGCAGCGATCTGTTCCTGACCAACTCTTTTGGGGCCAATGCCTCACGGCTTAAACTGCATGGTGCCGAAAAGCGCGTTCATGAGCTAAGCCGCGTTTCTGCCGAACTGGCGCGCGAGGTGGCCGATACCGCTGAGCGGAAAGTCATCGTCGCAGGCTCTGTCGGCCCCACGGGTGAGATCATGGAGCCGGTCGGCACGCTGACCCACTCCCTCGCCGTTGAGATGTTCCATGAGACCGCCGATGGCCTCAAGGCTGGCGGTGCCGACATCGGCTGGCTGGAAACGATCAGCGCCCCCGAAGAATACCGCGCCGCTGCCGAAGGCTTCGCGCTGGCGGGCCTGCCGTGGTGCGGCACGATGAGCTTTGACACCGCGGGCCGCACGATGATGGGCCTGACCTCCGAAGGGATGGTCGATATGGTGCATGGGCTGGACAACACGCCGCTGGCCTATGGTGCCAACTGCGGCACAGGTGCGTCTGACTTGCTACGCACCGTGCTCGGCTTCGCCGCAAAGAATGGCACGCTGCCGATCATCTCCAAGGGCAACGCGGGCATCCCGAAATACGTCGAAGGCCACATCCATTACGACGGCACGCCCGAGTTGATGGCGCGCTATGCGACCATGGCGCGTGACGCGGGGGCCAGCGTCATCGGCGGTTGCTGCGGCACCCTGCCCGAGCATCTGGTTGCGATGCGCGAAGCGCTCGACAGCACGGAAAAAGGCCCGGCCCCGACGCTGGAGCAAATCCGCGAAGAGATCGGTGATTTTTCGTCCGAAAGCGATGGCACCGACGGGCAAGGCCCAGTGCGCGCGCCGCGCCGTGGCCGCCGCCGGAGCTAAGCCTCAGAACAAGCTCAATTGATCGCCCTTTTCGGAGGGCGGTCGAAACAGATCGCAGCGCAGCGGCACGCCCGCGCGGGTCAGCTTCAGACGTTTGACTGCCAGATTAAAGCGCTGCGCCACCATCTGCGCATAGGGCCCCTCGCCCCGCATCCTCTTGTGCCAGCCCGCATCGTATTCCTTTCCACCATGCATATCGCGCAGCCGCGCCATGATCCGCTCGGCCCGGTCGGGATAATGGGTGGCGAGCCATTCTTGCACCAGCGGCGATACCTCACGCGGCAGGCGCAGCATGATCCAACTGGCATGTCGCGCGCCTGCGTCGCGCCCGGCGGCAAGGATCGCCTCCAACTCCGGATCGGTCAGCGCCGGAACCATTGGGGACGCCATGATCCGCACCGGGATCCCCGCCTCCGACAGCTTCCGGATCACCTGCAACCGCCGCTGCGGCGCTGGCGCGCGCGGCTCCATCAAACGGCTGAGCTTTGCGTCCAGCGTGGTCACCGAAATGCCCACTGCGGCGAGGCTGCGTTTGGCCATGTCGCTTAAAATATCAATGTCCCGCTCGATCAGGCTGCCCTTGGTCACGATTGCCACCGGGTGATTGAACTCGGACAATACCTCAAGACAGTCACGCATGATGCCATGGGTTTTTTCGATGGGCTGGTACGGATCGGTGTTAGTGCCGATGGCGATGGGCGCGACCTGATAGCGTTTCGCGCGCAGCTCTCGCGCCAAGACCTGCGGCGCTTCGGGGCGGGCGATCAACTGCGTTTCAAAATCCAACCCCGGCGACAGTCCAAGATAGGCGTGGCTGGGCCGTGCGAAACAGTAAACACAGCCATGTTCGCAGCCGCGGTACGGGTTGATCGACCGGTCAAAGGGCAAATCCGGCGAACGGTTGTAGGTAATCACCCGGCGCGGCACTTCGATGCTTGTGCTGGTTCGCAGCACCGGAAGCACCTCTTCCCGGGCCCAGCCATCGTCCTCCGCCACGCGAGTATGGGCCTCAAACCGGCCCGCATCGTTGCTGCCTGCCGCGCGGCCAAGCACGCGGAATCGCTGGTCTTCCCTATCCATGAAAGAAGGTTAGAACATTGTGCGAACACCAGCAAGTAAACTTGTCCAAACCCTTGTCCTTACACCGCAAAAAGCAGTAGTTTGCCCCCAAGGCGTCGCGCAAGGCGCGGCCGATGTCGCAAACCGCGACCCCGGCGCTAACATTCCGTGAGACAAGGGCCCAAGTGTCATGCACCTGCACGCCCAGCAGAAGGAAACACCATGTCAGAAGAAGACGATATCATCCTGGCCGAGTTGGACGACGAAGAACTGGTCCAGCAGATGTTCGATGACCTCTATGACGGTCTTAAGGAAGAGATCGAAGAAGGGGTGCAAATCCTGCTCGACCGCGGTTGGGAACCTTATGAGGTTCTGACCAAAGCGCTGGTCGGCGGCATGACCATCGTGGGCGCGGATTTCCGCGACGGTATCCTCTTTGTGCCCGAAGTGCTGCTGGCCGCTAATGCGATGAAGGGCGGCATGGCGATCCTCAAGCCGCTGCTCGCTGAAACCGGCGCGCCGCGTGTGGGCAAGATGGTGATCGGCACCGTCAAAGGCGACATTCACGACATCGGCAAAAACCTCGTCGGGATGATGATGGAAGGCGCGGGTTTCGAAGTTGTCGATCTGGGCATCAACAACGCGGTCGAAGCCTATCTAGAAGCGCTTGAGACGGAACAGGCCGACATCCTCGGCATGTCCGCCCTGCTGACCACGACCATGCCCTATATGAAAGTTGTGATCGACACGCTGATCGAACAGGGCAAGCGCGACGACTATATCGTGCTGGTCGGTGGCGCGCCGCTGAACGAAGAGTTCGGCAAGGCCATCGGGGCCGACGCCTATTGCCGCGATGCCGCCGTGGCGGTGGAAACGGCCAAAGACTGGATGGGCCGGAAACACAACTCCGCCAACGCCTGAGCTGCCGTCCCCGCTTTGCGTTGGCGTCGATGACATGCGATGGTGACGTCATGAGCGACAGCAATCTGCCAGATGATCGGACCCTCACCCAAGAGGGGCTCGCGCCCACCCGCGCGGGCCGTATCTTGCTGATCGCCTGTGGTGCGCTGGCCCGTGAGATTTTGGATCTGAAGGCCGCGAACGGCTGGAGCCATCTGGATCTCACCTGCCTGCCCGCGAAATATCACCTCTACCCGGAAAAGATCACCCAAGCGGTGCGCGACACGGTCGCCAAACACCGCGCGGACTATGACGATTTCTTTGTCGTCTACGCCGATTGCGGGACGGGCGGCGGGCTGGAGCGGGCCTGCCAAGAGATGGGCGTGCAGATGGTCGCAGGGCCACATTGCTACAGCTTTTTTCAGGGCAACAAGAGTTTCGCCAAAACCTCGGAAGATGAGATCACCACCTTCTACCTCACCGATTTTCTGGTGCGGCAGTTTGAGGCTTTCATCATCAAGCCAATGGGACTCGACCGGCACCCAGAGCTGCGCGACATGTATTTCGGCAATTACGAGAAACTGGTCTATCAGGCGCAGACGGACGACCCGGCGCTGACCGAAAAGGCGCAGGACTGCGCCGCGCGGCTCGGCCTTGCGTTCGAGCGGCGCTTCACGGGCTATGGGGATTTGCAGACCGCTTTACGCGATCTTTAACCGTCAGGCTTCCTGAGCGGCCGTCTCGCGCACGCGCTCGATCATCGCGCGCAACCCGTTGGAGCGTTGCGCCGAGAGGTGGTCATTCAATCCCAGCCGCGCAAGTTCCGCCTTGGCATCGACAGCGCCCACTTCGACTGGCGTCAAACCGTTGTAAAGCTTGCGCAATACCGCGATCAGCCCAGACACGATCATCGCATCGCTTGCGCCGTCAAAATGCAGCTTGCCGCCGTCAAACTGTGCATGGAGCCAGACCTGAGAGGCGCAGCCGTCGACCTTGGTCGCCGGCACGCGCAGCGGCTCGGGCAGCGGGTCCATCGCTTTACCAAGGTCGATCACATGGCGGTAGCGGTCTTCCCAATCGTCCAGAAACTCGAAATCCTCGACCAGTTCTTCAAAGGCAGGCGTGGCCATCTGTGCACTCTCTTTGGGTGAATTCCATTGCCTGACAGGTAGGATGCCGATGCGCAAAGGTCCACCCCCTTCCCAAGGGTGGCGTGATGGGGTAGCACAAGACAAGTTAACTTAACGGCGGATCCCATGCGCAAGACACTCCTCGCTCTTTTGGCCTCGACCCTTTTGGTATCCGCCTGTGGCACGGTCCGTGACAGCCGCATCAACCCGCTGAATTGGTTCGGCCCCGCGCGTTCGGCACCGTCCGCGCCGGAAGAGAGCAACAACCCGTTGATTCCACAGCGCAGCGGGCTGTTCGCCCGGCGCGCGGTTGAGGTCGACACTTATGAGGGGCGCCCTTTCGAGCAGATCACCGACCTGACGATTGAGCCTGTGCCGGGTGGTGCGATTCTGCGCGCCACGGGCCTTGCCGCGCGGCAGGGTATCTATGCAGTGCAGTTAACCCCAGCGACGATTGATGAGACGCCTGTCGACGGTGTTCTGACTTACCGTTTGGAAGGGGTACGCCCTGACAAGCCGACCCCGCAGGGCAGCCGCCCCACCCGTGAGGTGATCGCGGGCCGTCGTCTGACAGATCAAATGCTGGCCGGGGTGCGCGAAATTCGCGTCGAAGGGCAGATGAACGCCTTGGTCTCTCGCCGCTAATCGGGCAAGCCACGCACCGTAGGAAAGAGCCGCCCCAATCGGGCGGCTCTCTTCGTTTCAGACTTTGACGGTTTTCACGTCATTTCCGTCAGCGGCCAAGGCGATCTTGCCCTCGCAGAGCAGCAGCGCATCGGCGCCAAAGACCTCATGCCGCCAGCCGCGCAGGGCCTGCACATCGCGCTCTCCCGCCGACAACATATCCAGATCACTGGCCGAGGCGATGAGCTTGGCCGCGACGCCTGCGTTTTCGGTTTTGGCCTTAAGCAAAACCCGCAGGAGATCGGCCAGCGCAGGGTTCACCTGCAGCTTGTCGCGCTTGCGGTCGGGTTGCGGCATGTCGGCGGCTTTGCAAGCCACGCCTGCGGCCACGGCTTTCAAAATGCCTTCGGCGATTTCCCCCTTGCGGGCCTCGCGCAGCAGCAGACGGGCGCGGTTCAGCTCTTCGCCGTTAGAGGGTTTGAGGCTTGCCAATTCGACTAGTGCGTCATCCTTGAACACGCGATTGCGCGGGATATTGCGGGTGCGGGCGTAATCCTCACGAAAGGCGGCCAATTCGCGGACGATCGCCAGAAACTTGGGCGAATTGGTCCGGGTCTTGACCCGCTTCCACGCATCCTGCGGCTGGGTCACATAGGTATCGGGGCTGAGCAGCGTCTCAAGCTCCTCGGCCACCCAACGGGCGCGGCCGGTCTGTTCAAGCTTGCGCGCCAGAAACTCGTAAATCTGCCGCAGATGGGTTACGTCGGCCAGCGCATAGGTCTTCTGTGCGTCGGTCAACGGACGGCGGGACCAATCGGTAAAGCGCGAGGTCTTGTCCAGCGACTCATGCGCGATCTTGCGCACCAAGGTCTCATAGCCCACCTGTTCGCCAAAGCCGCAGACCATCGCGGCCACCTGCGTGTCGAACAGCGGTTCGGGAAAGACCTTGGCGTCGACGTAGAAGATCTCAAGATCCTGCCGTGCCGCGTGGAACACTTTGACCACCGATGTGTCGCGGAACAGATCGTAAAGCGGCTCAAGCGAGATGCCGTCGGCCAAGGGATCGACCAGCACGGCGTTGCTGTCGTCGGTGCCGGGCATGGCAAGTTGGACGAGGCAGAGCTTGGAATAATAGGTCCGCTCACGCAGGAATTCCGTGTCGACGGTCACGTAATCATGGCGCGCAGCTTCTTCACAGAATTGCGCGAGGTCGGCTGTCGTGGTGATGGTTTTCATAAATGCTCTTTGACAAGTTGCACGCCCGGTCATCGGGCTTTGTCAAAGAGGTACATCACAAGGGAAGCTTTGACCAGCGTCAGCCCGTGAGCATGACTGGCTGACGCTCACCGGCGGCGAAACGGCGCAGCACGGCGGGGTAAAGGCGATGTTCTTGCACCAGCACCCGCTGGGCCAAGGTCTCTGCCGTATCGCCCGGCAGAACCGGAATGCGCGCTTGGCCGAGGATCGGACCATCATCCAAAGCCGCAGTGACTTCATGCACGGTGCAGCCATGTTCGGTATCGCCCGCCTCAAGCGCGCGGGCATGGGTGTGCAGCCCGCGGTATTTCGGCAGCAGCGACGGGTGGATATTGACCATCCGCCCGGCCCAAGCATCGGTGAAGCCTTCGGTCAGTTTGCGCATAAAGCCGGCAAGGCAAATGATATCCGGCGCATGGGCCTCAAGCGCTGTGCTCAAGGCCGCCTCAAACGCGGGGCGGTCTTTGCCGTAGGGGCGGTGATCGACCACTTCGGTCGCGATCCCCTGCCCCTGCGCCCAAGCGATTCCGCCCGCGTCTGCGTTGTTGGACAGCACCAAACAGGGGCGGCCTGCATGGTCGCCAGTCATATCCTCGACCAGCGCCCGCATGTTAGAGCCGCCGCCCGAGACGAAAATCGCAACCCGCTTGGTCAAAGCAGCGCGCCGGAATAGGTGACGCCATTGCCGGTGGTGATACGCCCGATTTCGATGGCAGCGTGGCCATCCTCGGCAAAAGCGGCCTTGGCCGCGTCGACCTTATCGGCAGAGACGACGGCAACCATGCCAATGCCAGCGTTGAAAGTCTTGAGCATCTCGGCCTCGGCCATGCCCCCCTCGGCGGCCAGCCATTTGAAGACCGGCGGCAGGTCCCATGCGTTCAGGTCAATCTCAGCCGCCAGCCCCACGGGCAACACACGCGGCAGGTTTTCAGTCAGGCCACCGCCCGTGATATGCGCCAGTGCCGACACGGCATCGGCGCGCAGGGCCGCAACGGCGCCTTTTACGTAAAGCTTGGTCGGGGTCAGCAGCGCACTGCCCAGATCACCTTCGCCCCATGGGCAATCGTCGCCCCAGCCCAGACCGCTGCGCTCAACGATTTTGCGCACGAGGCTATAGCCGTTGGAATGCACCCCGTCGCTGGGCAGGCCCAAGAGCACGTCGCCCTCTTTCACATCGCGCGGCAGCTCGGTTCCGCGCTCCATCGCGCCGACGGAAAAACCGGCGAGGTCGAAATCGCCCGCGTGATACATACCCGGCATTTCAGCGGTCTCGCCCCCTATCAAAGCACAGCCGGAATCGGCGCAGCCTTTGGCGATGCCTTCGATGATCCGCGCGGCACTGTCGAGTTCCAGCTTGCCGGTCGCGAAATAGTCGAGGAAGAAAAGCGGCTCGGCCCCCTGACAAACCAGATCGTTGACGCACATGGCGACCAGATCAATGCCAATGCTGTCCACATTACCGGTGTCGATGGCAATGCGCAGCTTGGTGCCTACGCCGTCAGTCGCGGCAACCAGCACCGGATCGGTGAAACCTGCGCCTTTCAGATCGAACAGCGCGCCAAAGCCGCCAAGGCCAGACATAACGCCGGGCCGCGCGGTGGATTTCGCCGCCGGTTTGATCCGCTCTACAAGCGCGTTGCCTGCGTCAATATCCACGCCTGCTTCGGCATAGGTGATTCCGTTGTCGGATTTTGTCATGGTCATGGCCCCCGGCGCGCATTTTCCCTTGCGCGCGGAGTTAGAGTATTGTGCGGGTCACTGCAATCATTTGGTGCAGCTAATGTCTTGACGCTCGGGCTGCGGCGTCATACCCAAACGCCCATGGCGGGCCTGTAGCTCAATTGGTTAGAGCAGAGCGCTCATAACGCTTTGGTTGCGGGTTCAAGTCCTGCCGGGCCTACCATTCCGCCCCCGCTTTTCGCCCAAACCTCAGCGTTTGGCGCTGACATGCCAGTTCACCTGCATCTCGACCACCGTCTCGCCTGCCTCATTCTGGATGTCGACCGCGACGTCAAAGGCGACTTTTCCGTCTTCTTGCAAGGCGGTCAGCAACTCGGCACCGGGGCGCGAGGTTTCGGCATGGGCGGTCAGCGTGCCCTCGGCGATCTTTTTAAAGGTGATTTGCCCCATGGCGGCGACGGGGCGCATGTCCATAATCACCGGCGCAATCGCCCCTGCCATGGCAGCACCCGAGGCCGCCTCGCCCAAGGTGAACATCGCGCCTGCATGCTGGGTGCCGATGTGGTTAGAGGTCTCATGCCGCTGCACCAGTTCGGCGCTGGCGGTGCCGTCGCCGATCTTGAGCAGTTTCACCCCGACATGGGCGGCAAAAGGCACGGCGGTGTCGAGATGGGCTTTGATCATGTCGTAGGGGGTCATGGCTGCGCTCCGTTCTAGGGTCGGCTCACTGTGGCAAAGCCGCGCGCGCGGCACAATCCTGCCGCGGGGTCACCGCGCGATGACAATATCTGCACGCAGCCCACCAAGCCGCGCCGATTCCCCCAGCCGCAGCACCCCGCCATGGGCGCGCGCAATGTCGGAGGCGATGGCAAGGCCCAGCCCAACGCCGCCGCCCTTGTCCTGATTGCGCGCAGGGTCGAGCCGCGAGAAAGGCCGTGTCGCCTCGTCGCGCCGCTCTTCCGGGATGCCGGGGCCGTCGTCTTCGACACGGATACGCAGGGTGCGGTCGCTCAGCATGACCGCGACTTCGGCCTGCGTGCCATAGCGCACGGCGTTGGAGATCAGGTTGTCCACCGCCCGGCGCATTGCCACCTTGCGCAGTTTTACGATTCCCTCGCCCGCGCCCTCGGGCGGCAACAGCGTGACCTTGACGCCCGGTGCGCTGCGCGTCTTCGACAATGGCGCTGACGAACCGATGCGGCTCCACCTTCTCCGGCTCACCCTCGGCGGCACCCTTAGCGAAGTTTAGAAACTCATCCAGCATCCGCTGCATGTCATCTACATCGGCCAAAAGCGGCGCGGCATCCTCTTCGTCAATCATCGATAGACCAAGCCGCATTCGCGTCAACGGGGTGCGCAGGTCGTGGCTGACGCCTGAGAGCATCAAGGTTCGCTGTTCAATCTGCCGTTCGATCCGGGCACGCATGTCGACAAAGGCGTTGCCCGCGGCGCGCACTTCGACAGCGCCAGTGGGGGTGTAGGGTTCATGCCGGCCCCGGCCAAAGGCTTCGGCGGCACGGGCCAAGCGTTTGATCGGGCGCAATTGATTGCGCAGGTAGATCGACGCGATAACACTCAAAAGCACGCCGAAAAACACCGTGTAAACGAAAAGCTGGTGCGGGTTGGAGGCCGAGATCCGCCGCCGTTCAAACTGGATGCGCAACGGGCCATGCACACTCTCGATATAGAGCACGACAAAATCGTCATCGCTAAGGTCCACCGCTGCGATCCCGTCCATCTTGCTGCGCAGCCGGGGGATGAGGACGCGGCCCGAATAATCGTACCACAGCATGCTGTCTTCATCCGGCAGCGGACGATTGGCCCGGGTCACCACGAAATCGAGCGGCCCCGCCCGCGCCTCTACCGCCATGGGCACCGATTGGGCATCGGGTGCGGTGCCGACCGCCAGCATGACCAGTTCCAACTCGCGCAGGACCGTGTCGGTCATCTGACCGGTGACGCCTTCGAAATGTCGCTGGGCAAAGATCACCACAACGACCAACTGCAAAAACACCACTGGTAACAGCAGGATCAGCGCGGCGCGTCCGTAGATGCCGCGCGGCACATATCGTTTGAGCCAGGCAAAATTCATGGCTAGACCTTAGCCAGCCCCCTGCCCCAGCGAAAGGTGAAACCATGCTGCCGCCCGACAACTTCGACCCCGAGATTGGCCTTGCCGAAACCTTGGAGCCCGGGCTGCGCCGTATCGTGGCGCCCAACCCCTCGCCGATGACCTATCGCGGCACAAATACCTATCTTCTGGGCCAGTCCGAGGTTGCCGTGATCGACCCCGGCCCCGACAGCCCTGCGCATCTTAAAGCGATCCTCGCCGCGCTCCAGCCGGGCCAGCGGATCAGCCATATCATTGTGACCCATACGCATCTCGACCATTCCCCCCTCGCGCGTCCCTTGGCCGCGCGGACCGGGGCCGAGGTCTGGGCTTTTGGCAACGCCACGGCGGGCCGGTCCCCAGTAATGCAGGGATTGGCCGAGGCGGGGCTGATGGGCGGTGGTGAAGGTGTGGATCACGGGTTTCGTCCCGATCACAGCTTGGCCGACGGCGATATGCTGGAGGGGAACGGCTGGGCGCTGGAGGTGCTGCACACGCCGGGTCATATCGGCAATCACCTCTGCCTCGCATGGGGGGATGCCTGTCTCACGGCGGATCACATCATGGGCTGGGCCACCTCGCTGGTCTCGCCGCCCGATGGGGATTTGACCGATTTCATGACCTCTTGCGAAAAGCTGGGCGCGCGGAATTGGCGGGTGTTCTACCCCGGCCACGGCGCGCCGGTCAGCGACCCCAACGCGCGGCTCGACTGGTTGGTGGCGCACCGCCGCGCGCGGGAGGCGTCGATCCTTAAGGCGCTGAACGCCGGGCCTGCCACGGCTGAGGACCTCGCCCGGGTGATCTATACCGAGACCCCCGCCGCGCTTTTGGGGGCTGCCACGCGAAACGTGCTGGCGCATCTGGTTGATCTAACAGGCCGGGGCCGCGTTGCCCCGCAGGGCGTCTTGCAGGCGGAGGCGCATTTCGTTCTCACCTCATAGGGGAAAATTACGGATTCCGTCGCAAAATCGCAACAAATGCCTCAATCTGGGCGCAATTCGGCCCCTTTATGGACCTGAACCGCGCCCAAGCTGGTTGCGAGGGTGAGAGACATCAAACCCCAGCGAGCAGCAAAGGAGCTACCCGATGGCCCGACTTGACAGAACGCCGCAACCGCAAAAACCGAAGCCCGAGCAGACGCCCAAGGGCACCTCGGCCCAGCCACCGCAGCGTCCCACACCGTTGATTACCGATTACGCCAGCCTTTGAGCAGGCCCCGCGACGCGCCGGATGGGGCCGGTGCTTTGGGGAACTTTGCAGCCTGACCGCGCGTTTGCAGCCTAGAGCAACACGCAAGGACAGATATGGAACCCCACGCCCCCTCTCACGAAGCCGACCTCGCCCGTCTGCGCCGTCTGGCGGTCAGCATGGACAGCGCTTTTAAATTGCCGGTTGTCGGCGTGCGCATGGGATGGGATTCGATTTTGGGTTTCGTGCCCGTGGTGGGCGATACGCTCGCCCTGCTCCCTTCGGCCTATATCCTTAAAGAATCGCACCGAATGGGGGCACCCAAGGGGATGCTGGCAAAGATGTTGGTCAACACCGGGATCGACTACGTTATCGGTTCGGTCCCGCTGGTGGGTGATCTTTTTGACATCGGTTGGAAGTCGAAACTGCGCAACGTCGATCTGCTGGAACGTCACCTGAAGGACCAAGCCGCCAAAGCGCCGCCCACGGGCAACGTCGAAGGGCGCATGTCCTCGCATCACCCCACGCTCAATAACTGATCCCTAAACGCAAGAGGGCCGCCCGAAGGCGACCCTTTCATTCGTTGTCCGAAGAACGGTGGCTTAGCCGACCAGTTCCAGACCGGAGAAGAAGTAGGCGATCTCAACCGCTGCGGTTTCCGGTGCGTCGGAACCGTGCACGGAGTTTTCGCCAACGCTTTCAGCGAATTCTGCGCGGATGGTGCCTTCGGCGGCGTCCGCAGGGTTGGTGGCACCCATGACTTCGCGGTTCTTCGCAATGGCGTTTTCACCTTCGAGAACCTGAGCAACGATCGGCGCGGAGGCCATGAATTCGCACAGTTCGTCGTAAAAGGGACGCTCAGCGTGAACTTTGTAGAACTCGCCCGCCTGCGCTTTTGTCAGGTGGATGCGCTTTTGTGCGACAACGCGCAGGCCAGCGTCTTCGAATTTCTTGACGATGGCGCCGGTCAGATTGCGGCGGGTTGCGTCTGGTTTGATGATCGAGAAAGTGCGTTCGAGGGCCATTGGCTAAACTCCATAACGGGTGTTGATTTGCGCGCTCCCTAGCATGGGGTCTAACACATGAAAAGCCGTGATTGACCTTCGGCCCGGCTTGCTCCAAACGGCGTGCATGTTACGCATTTCAGAAATCAACTACTCCGTCGAAGGCCGCCCTCTGTTTGAGGAAGCCTCCGCCGTGATTCCCGAGGGCCACAAGGTGGGCATCGTCGGGCGCAATGGCGCGGGCAAGACCACGCTGTTCAAGATCATCCGTGGCGAGCTGTCGCTCGACAGTGGCGACATCTCTCTGCCGTCCCGCGCCAAGATCGGCGGCGTGGCGCAGGAAGTGCCCTCATCCGAGACCTCGTTGATCGACACGGTGCTGGCTGCCGATGTGGAGCGTGCCCGGCTGATGCTAGAGGCCGAAACCGCCGAAGACCCGACCCGCATCGCTGACATTCAGACCCGTTTGGCCGATATCGACGCTTGGTCCGCCGAAGGCCGCGCGGCGTCGATCCTCAAGGGTCTCGGCTTTGACGACGAAGAGCAGCAGATGCCCTGCTCCGCCTTCTCGGGTGGTTGGCGGATGCGCGTGGCGCTTGCGGCGGTTCTTTTTGCCCAGCCCGACCTGCTGCTGCTCGACGAGCCGACCAACTACCTCGACCTCGAAGGTGCACTCTGGCTGGAAAGCTATCTGGCAAAGTACCCGCATACGGTGCTGATCATCAGCCACGACCGCGGTCTGTTGAACCGCGCCGTGGGCGGTATCTTGCACCTCGAAGACCGCAAGCTGACGTATTATCAGGGTCCCTATGACCAATTCGCCCGCGAGCGCGCCGAGAAACGCGCGTTGCAGGCGGCGATGGCCAAGAAACAACAGGCCCGCCGCGATCACATGCAAAGCTTCGTGGATCGCTTCAAAGCCAAAGCCTCCAAGGCGAAACAGGCGCAGTCGCGTCTGAAGATGATCGAGAAGATGGATATGATCACCGCGCCCGAGGATGTGGCGCGCAAGGTCTTCACCTTCCCTGAGCCCGAGGAACTCTCGCCGCCGATTATCAATATCGAGAACGGCTCGGTCGGCTATAGCGACGACAACCCGGTGCTGACCCGTCTGAACCTGCGCATCGACCAAGACGACCGTATCGCGCTCTTGGGCAAGAACGGTCAGGGCAAATCAACGCTGGCCAAGCTTTTGTCGGACCGTTTGCCGCTGATGGCCGGGCGGCAGGTCAACTCCTCCAAGCTGCGGGTGGGCTTCTTTGCCCAGCACCAAGTGGATGAGCTGATCGTCGAAGAGACGCCGCTGCAACATATGATCGCCGCCCGCCCCGGTGTGATGCAATCGAAACTGCGCGCGCAATTGGCGGGCTTTGGTCTTGGCCCGGAACAGGCCGAGACCGAGGTGGGCCGCCTGTCAGGCGGGCAGAAGGCGCGGCTTTCGCTGCTGCTGGCCACGCTGCACGCCCCGCATTTGCTGATCCTCGATGAGCCGACCAACCACCTCGACATCGAAAGCCGCGAGGCGCTGGTCGAGGCGCTGACGCGCTACTCAGGTGCGGTGATCCTTGTCAGCCACGACATGCACCTATTGTCGCTGGTGGCCGACCGGCTTTGGCTTGTATCGAACGGCACGGTCAAACCCTATGAGGAAGACCTCGAAGCCTATCGCAAGATGCTGCTGACACCCGAAAAGCCTGTCAGCAAGAACCCCTCGAAACAGCCCAAAGAAGCCCCCAAACCCAAACGCGCCAGCCGCGATGAGGTGCTGGCCCTGCGCAGCGAAGTCCGCAAGGCCGAAGCGCGGATGGAAAAGATCAACGAGATGCGCGACAAGCTGGCCAAGAAATTGGCCGACCCCGCGCTCTACGAGGATGCTAAGACCGGTGAGCTTGAGGTCTGGAACAAGAAATACGCTGAAGTGATGGAAGCGCTGGAGCGTGCGGAGAGCCTCTGGGTCGGCGCGCAAGAAAAGCTGGAGAAAGCCACAGCCTGACCCAGCAAGGCCCAATTTATCACATCGCGGGGGTCGCCTAAGGGGCGGCCCTCGTGCATTCTGGCAAGAAGCCCCGCGCCAAGGAAGACCTATGACCCTCGACACCGCCTATATGATCACCGCCCTCGTCACGATGTTCGTGGTGATCGACCCCATCGCCATCGCGCCGGTCTTCCTTGCCTTGACCCGTGGGATGAGCAATGCACAACGCCGCCTGATCGCATGGCGCGCGGTGGGTGTGGCGGGCTTGGTGCTGTTGATCTCTGCCGCCTTTGGCGAGGCGGTGCTGGGCTTTATCGGCATCTCGATGCCCGCCTTCCGTGTGGCGGGCGGCATTCTTTTGTTCATCACCGCGCTCGACATGCTGTTCGACCGCCGCACCAAACGCCGCGAAGACCGCGCGGATGAGGATGACCACGACGATCCGTCGGTCTTCCCTATGGCCATTCCGCTGATCGCTGGCCCCGGCTCCATCGCCTCGGTGATCCTGCTAACGGGTGAAAAACCGGGCGGCGAAGGGCTTGTGTGGATGGCTCCTGCATAGCAAGACATTTTTGATCTGATTT
>FUFK010047384.1_pt1 | contig 57589 bp, 50 predicted proteins | sample 1021851 | NCBI WGS metagenome assembly FUFK01 (sample SAMEA51879418, study PRJEB19060) | metagenome
TGGTCGGCTGTTACATTTGGTAACCTCATAAACGTTGGCACTCCCGCAAACCTTGGCAGATCAAATCCGGATACGGGTTTAAAAAATGAATCTGGCACTGGATGCTCCTTTATCTCGTTACTTAGTTGCTAAATTAAACAGTACATTTTTTTTATAGTTTTACAAAAAATATAAACAGTGTTGGTAGGGAATTTATATTTAAGAAGTTTTTATTTACAATTTAGATAGAAAGCAGCTCATCAAGTGCCAATAAAATTGCTCGAGGTCCCTGAGTAATCCCACCTTTTGGCCCTAGTACACCCGCATTCTGTTGCCAAGAGTATATATCAAAGTGGATATATTTTTCTGGCTTTTCTACAAATCGCCGGAGAAAAAGTGCTGCAGTTATTGATCCAGCAAATCCCCCTGATGGAGCATTATCTAAATCGGCAATTTGAGGTTCAATGAGCTTATCATACGGGTCCCAAAAGGGCATGCGCCAAACTGGGTCCATTGCCTCCACAGAAGCTTTAGATATCGCACTAGCATGACTATCAAGACCTGCATAAAAAGGTGCAAGGTCGGCACCCAATGCAACTCTTGCGGCACCAGTTAAAGTTGCCATTGATATTATTAGATCAGGATTATCTTCCGAGGCATAACTGAGAGCATCAGCTAAAACTAATCTGCCCTCTGCATCCGTATTATTAATTTCAACACTCAGTCCTTTTCTTGAATTGAGTATATCACCAGGCCGAAATGCCGCCCCTGCTACGGAATTTTCTACCGCTGGAATTAAAACTCTCAGCTGTAGATCCAACCCCAGTCCCATAATTGCTCGTGCTAACCCCAACACGTTGGCAGCACCACCCATGTCTTTTTTCATTAGACCCATGGAATTTCCTGGCTTAATATTCAGGCCGCCAGTATCAAAACATACTCCTTTACCAACCAAGCTAAGTTTTGGGCCACTACTTCCTATTTTTAAATCTATAAGTCTTGGTGTGTTTTCTGATGCAGCACCCACGGCATGTATCATTGGGAAATTCTTCTCAAGCAATTTATCGCCTGACACGACTTCAATTTTTGCATTNAACTCCTGGGCCAATTCTTTTGCAGATCTTTCCAGTTCTGAAGGCCCTAAATCATTGGCCGGCGTATTTATTAAATCGCGGGCTAAAAACTCTCCTGCCAAAACCGCTTCTATCCAATCGGTGTCTAAGTTGATTGGCTGTACAAGTTCTGCGATACCACNCTTTCCGAATTANGCTTATATTTTTTAAATTCATACTGAGACATAAGCCAACCTAAAACTTCGAGTTTTGGGTTAGCTAGTGGAATATCGCCTATAATCTTATAACAACCTGAAGGGAGTTTTTTTGCAGCAGCAGCGAGAAAAAATCTTCCAGATTTTCTATCATCGCTCGAACCACAACCTAATAGTGCGATAGGCCGTTTATGCCCTAATGGACAAATCAAGGCTTGACCCAATTTACCTGAAAAGAAGTGAAGACTACACCAATCTCTCACTTCATCCCCCAACTCTAGCATTAGATTTTCAAAAGTCTCCGAGGTACAAATATGTACATCTATTGCGCTATCAGAATTCTCAGCAAATCTGGAAATCATATTTAACCCCTCTAAATACTTGACCCAAGTTTGCCAAAACATGGACGTATATTTAAGATTTTTACCCTTTTTTCAGACAGCGTTGAGCAAGAACTTCCGCTATTTGAACGGCATTAAGAGCGGCACCCTTTCTAAGGTTGTCCGATACACACCATAAATTTAGCCCATTTTCAATTGTGCTGTCCTGACGTATTCTGCTTATAAATGTAGCGAAATCCCCGACGCACTCCACGGGCGTGGTGTAACCACCATTCTCACGCTTGTCGACAACCATTATACCCGGTGCTTCGCGAAGAATATTTCGAGCCTCGTCTTCGTCTAAGAACTCCTCGAACTCTATATTCACCGCCTCACTATGGCCGACAAATACAGGAACGCGTACACACGTCGCCGATACTTTGATTTTTGGATCGATAATTTTTTTGGTCTCTGCAACCATCTTCCACTCTTCGCGGGTTGTACCGTCTTCCATGAAGCTATCTATGTGTGGAATTACATTAAAAGCGATTTGTTTTGTGAAAGCTTCTGGGGAAACATCTTTTACAGGATTATATATGGCCTTTGTTTGCTCCCAAAGTTCATCCATTCCACCTTTCCCAGCCCCAGAAACAGATTGATATGTACTAACGACAACTCTTTTAATACCAGCTCTATCATGCAAAGGTTTTAAAGCCACAACCATTTGAGCAGTGGAACAATTCGGGTTAGCTATTATATTTCTCTTGGCATATTGATGAATAGCATCACTATTCACCTCCGGAACAATAAGTGGAACCTCAGGATCGTAGCGATACAGAGAGCTGTTATCTATCACAACACAACCAGTTGATGCTGCTCTAGGGGCATGCTTTTTGGTTCCATCTGATCCAATTGCAAATAACGCAATGTCCCAACCTGAGAAGTCGAACGTTTCTAAATCTTTCGTGATGAGAGTTTTATCACCAAAACTTACTTCTGTACCTAAGGATCGGCGGCTTGCTAGAACAGCTATTTCGTCCACCTCAAATTGACGTTCATGAAGAATACTCAACATTTCTCGTCCAACATTACCAGTGGCACCAACCACAACAATTTTGTAACCCATAACTTACTTCCTTGAGGTAAAATAAATATTCAAATTTTACTTTTTCAGCCCTTTTGCTGAATTTTTTATTGACGCATACTGGCCAGAAACTCGATATCGCCATAGATATTCTGGCAGGACAGTTTCCATAGCAGTCGGCTTAATATCTAGGTCTCCTAAATTCTTTGCATTTGCAGACACGACATTATCATTTTTGAGATTTTTCACTTGATCCTGGGTTAAAATATTATTCGGGAAGAGACCCAAAGAGACAGCTTTAATGAGGTCAAGAGTTTGTCCCATAATTTCAGCGGCAAAAAATGGTACATTCAACATTAGACGCCTTCGCTGGATCACACCNAGCATTCGTTTCATTAATTCAGAAAAAGTCTCGACGNTTGGACCGCCTAACTCATAAACACCGCAGACAGAGCTATCTAGAAGTGCCTTTTCAACAGCAACTGCTACATCCCCAACATAAACTGGTTGGAATTTAGTATTAGCACCCACCAATGGTAAAAATGGAGATAAAGTTGCCATTTGCGCAAACCGATTAAAAAATTGATCTTCTGCCCCGAATATAATTGAAGGTCTCAAAATTGTAGCTGCCGGAAAATACTTTAATACCGAGGCCTCTCCCAAAGCTTTCGTTCTGGCATAATTACTTGATGAGTCTTCATTAGCTCCAATTGCCGAAATCTGAACAAAGTTCATGACACCCTGCTCTGATGAAACTCTAGCAACTCGCGCTGAACCAAAGGCCTGAACTTCTTGAAATTTATTTTTACCAACTTCCGATAATATTCCAACGCAGTTTACAACTGCATCCGCTCCAGCAGTAGCTGCTAGAACTGAGGCATCATCTCGAATATTACAAAGTATTGGCTCGACTTGTCCAACGGCGCCATATTGCCGCACAAACAATGCCTCGTTCGGCCGCCTAACCGCAACTCGTACGCGCCAACCCTTTTTAGCCATACGTTCTGCTACGTAACGACCAACAAAACCAGATCCACCAAAAATGGTAACCAGTTTCGACATTTATCTCTCCATAATAAAGTTNGGGNTTTGCATACAACTTGTGGTTCGTTGATACAAGCGGTCTAATAGCAAATTTAATCTTTGAAATGCTTAAACTAAGGTTAGTGACAGGCTTTCCCCAAGGCTTTTAGCCTCCAGTAATTATAAGGAAGAGGTGTAACAAATCCTGCCGCAAGCATAAACGGTATTACCCACCAAGTAAGAATAGCTCCACCCGTTAAGATCACGTCTGTAATATTCATGGCAGCCTCCATGGCTATCATTGAAATGAGCGACATTCCAATTGCAGTCTTGAATGCGTTACTTAGTTCCATTTGCTTCCATAAAATAAATGTTTCCAATATTATTGAGGTGATCAAACCATTTATTATTGCAAGGGTCATTATTGCCATTACTGGCCAGTCAATTCCTGAGAATTGAAAAAATGCAATTGTCCCAAAATCACCAATAGAGCAGCCTATCAGGCACCACATCGTATTGTAAGATGCTCGGCGCCAAGTATGCTTACATCGCCAATTTAGGGTTTTTATACTGCTTATTTCAACCAATTTACCCTCCATTTGTTTTGTGATAAAGCCTCCAGTAAGGGTAAAGTAAAGGGCAAAGTATGAACATTGGAGAAGCTGCAAAAAAATCTGGCCTTACGGTAAAAACGGTTAGGTATTATGATGAAATAAATTTGATTAAACCTATAAAAAATAAAGTGACCAATTACCGGCAATACACTGAGGCCGAATTAGCTAAATTACAGTTTATCGGGAAAGCAAGGCGTTTTAATTTTAGTATAAAAGAATGCAAGGAATTACTTTCATTATACGAGAATCAAAATCGTAGTAGCAAAGAAGTGAGGGATATTACTCTCACAAAAATTAGTGAGATCGACAATAAATTGAAAGAGCTAAAAAATTTACGGGAACAACTTTCACATCTCGTTACCTGCTGTAAGGGTAATGAAAGACCCGAATGCCCAATAATAGACGAGCTATCAGCAAAAACTTAAGTAAGTATTTGTTTTATCTAGTTTCTTTGGGTAGGACCAAAAGCATCCACTCCCCACCCAAAGATCTGCACTTCATCCCAAGCTAGTTGCTTCCCTTGAAGTGGCTCCCCCTAAAGGTAGCCCTTTCGAGTAAAAGTCAAAAAATTTTGCAAATTTTTCATTTACAACACTTCTTCAAACAAAGACTGTACGTTCTTCTCATTTAGTTCCACAGGATTACCACCGCAACTTGGATCACTTAAAGCACCGCTTATAAGCTTATCTAAGTCTGGTTCATCAACACCCAGATTAGCTAGTTTTGAAGGAATATTTAATGAGGCGTTAAACTCATCAACAAAAGCTTTAAAACCTGAAAAACCATTCTTTATGCCCAAATACCCTGTAACAGAATTAAAGCGATCACAAATTTTTGGTTCATTAAGTTTTAAGACAGCGGGCATACATACTGCATTAGTCGTTCCATGATGAGTGTGATGCATAGCGCCTACGGGATGGCTAAGAGCATGAATGGCCCCAAGACCTTTCTGAAAAGCTGTGGCCCCCATTAATGCAGCTGACATCATATTGGCTCTGGCATCGATATCTTTACCGTCCAAATAAACTTTTCCCAGATTTTCGATTACTAGTCGCATTCCCTCTACGGCAATGCCTTGGCTCATGGGATGGTAATGTGGACTTGAAAATGCCTCCACACAGTGGGCAAAAGCATCTAAACCCGTACCGGCTGTAATTGACTTTGGCATTTCTACGGTCAACTCAGGATCACAAATTACAACTTTGGGTAAAATTTGAGGGTGAAAGATTATTTTTTTCTCTAGTGTAATAGAGTTAGTAAGAACACTCGCTCGCCCAACCTCTGATCCTGTTCCTGCAGTTGTGGGTATAGCTACGATTGGAAAAATCGCATCAGACTTTGCACGTGTCCACCAATCCGAAACATCTTCAAAATCCCAAACCGGACGGTCTTGACCAACCATAAAGGCAATTAATTTACCTAAATCTAAGCCTGATCCTCCTCCAAATGCTATTACTCCATCATGGTTCCCTGCTCTAAATGCAGTAATACCGGCAGTTAAATTTTTCTCATTAGGATTTGGGTCAACATCTGAAAAAAAAGCTTCACCCAAACCAGCTTCTTTCATTAAGTGTAGGGTTTTGGATGTTATTGGAAGACTACTTAAACCTTTATCAGTAACCAAAAGTGGGTTTTTAATATTAGCTTGATTACAAGCTTCCGAAATTTCCCGAATACGGCCGGCACCAAATTTTATTTGCGTTGGATATGACCAATTTCCAATTAGTGTCATTTTGTTACTTTCTTTAAATGATAAGATTTTGGACGTGTAAGGTTATGATAGCCGATAATAGACAAACCACCCCCTCGTCCTGTATTTTTGCAACCAGTCCAACACAAAGCCGGATCCAGATAATCTGCTCGATTTAAAAATACGGTTCCTGTCTCAATTTCATCTGCAATCTTTTCTGCGCGGGCAACATTTTCTGTCCACAGACTTGCGGTTAAACCAAACTCACTATCGTTCATAAGCGCAACAGCTTCTTCATCATTAGCTACAGGCATAATACAGACAACTGGACCAAATGTTTCATCTTTCATAATTCGCATATTGTGATCAACGCCCGTTAAAATTTGCGGTGTTACGTATGTACCACCATCATCACTTTCAAAAGCTTTAATATGAGTTGTCGCGCCTTTTTCTACGGCTTCAGCGATCTGTAATCTTACCTCATCAGAAAACCGTTTATTAGCCATAGGACCAAGAGTAGTATGAGGCTCAAGCGGATTACCCAACTTATAATTTTCTACAATTTTTATAGCTTTTTCTACAAATTCTTCATAGAGACTTTTGATTACATAAATACGCTCTATACCGCAGCAGCATTGTCCGGAATTAAACATTGCGCCATCTATTAATGTTTCTACTGCAGCATCTAAATCGGCATCTTCCATTACATATCCAGGATCTTTACCCCCAAGCTCTGTTCCAACAGGTGTAAAGGTTCCTGCAGCCGCTCTTTCCATCTCAATACCGCCATTCAAGGAACCAGTAAAATTTATGAAATCAAATTCATTTTCCTCAATTAGCTGTGAAGTGGTATCATGGTCCAAGAACAGGTTAACGAAAACGTCTTGTGGAACGCCTGCAGAACGAAAAGCCTCAACGAGGCGCTCACCTACTAGAAGCGTTTGGGAGGCATGCTTCAAAGCCACAACATTGCCGGCTATCAGCGCCGGAGCAATCGTATTTATGGCAGTCATGTAAGGATAGTTCCACGGCGCAATTACAAAAACTATCCCGTGCGGTACTCTCTTTATATAACGTTTAAAGCTTGAATCATCACTGATCTCAATATCTTTCAGAGCGTCCGCCGCTATGTCGCTCATATATTGCGCGCGTTCCTGAAAACCACCAAACTCACCACCGTACCTTACAGGTCTTCCCATCATTTTAGCCAGTTCAGGGACTATTTGATCATTCATTTTTCCNATGGCTTCCACACCCGCCATAACCAAAGATATTCGTTCAGACAAAGGCCGAGCTGACCAAGCACTCTGGGCTGCCCGAAGTCGTTGAATCTTATCTTTTGCATCTTTTAATGAAAGGGTATTTCTCGTCGCAAATACTTTACCATCAATTGGTGAAATGCATGTTATTTCATTCATGATATTACGCTCTCTCAAAGCCTCTTGCTATTTCCCAATCTGTCACCACTCTGTCAAATTCTTCCAACTCAACTTCAGCTGCTCTACAGTAGTGTTTAACGACATCTTCTCCAAATGCCGACTTAAGCATTTCTGACGCTGACAGCGCATCCTTTGCTTCTCGCAAACTTGCCGGTATCATTTTGGTATTCCCTTGATAAACATCGCCTTTAGCCGGTTCATCTAGTAACAATTTGTTTTCTATTCCTGCTATCCCAGCTGCGATTTGCGCTGCAATTGCCAAATAGGGATTCATATCTGAACCACCTATTCTGCACTCTACCCTGACGCTCTTGCTTCCGGCTCCACATAATCGAAAACCAGCAGTACGGTTATCTACCGACCAAATAATACGAGTTGGAGCGAATGTTCCTTTAGCAAAACGCTTATAACTATTGACGTATGGAGCGAGAAAAAATGTAATATCTGAAGTATAACTCAGCAGCCCCGCCATGTAATGTTTCATTACTTTGCTCATACCGAGTTTATCAGCAGGATCATAAAAAGCATTCTCTCCATTTTTCCAAAGNGACTGATGAACATGNGANGAAGAACCCACCTTGTCATGATGCCACTTTGGTAGAAAAGTAACAGCATGCCCTTTGGACCAAGAAATTTCTTTTACAGCATGTTTGGCAATTGTATGATGCTCAGCGGTATTAAGTGCATTGTCATATTTTATATTTAATTCTTCTTGTCCCGTTTCAGCTTCCCCTTTTGAGTTTTCAACTGGAATGCCAGCGTCCCACAAATAGTTTCGTAAAGGGCGCATTATATGCTCTTCTTTTGTAGTTTGAAGAATATGATAGTCCTCATTATACGAACTTATTGGTCTCAGCTCTCTAAAGCCATTTTCTTGTATCTCTTTGAAACTTTTTTCGAACAGAAAGAACTCTAATTCTGTGGCCATTATAGGATCAAAACCCATCTCTTGAAGTCGTTTAATTTGCTTTTTGAGAATGGCTCGAGGTGAATGGGTTACTTCTTCGTGGGTATGATGATCAAGGACATCACAGATGACCATAGCAGTCCCATCGAGCCAAGGGGTTTTGCGCAAGGTAGTAAGATCAGGCTTCATGGTGTAGTCACCGTAACCGTCTTCCCAACTTGTAGCCTCGTAACCGTCTGGTGTTCCCATCTCTAAATCTGTAGCTAATAAATAATCACAACAATGTGTCTCTTTATGACCTTCTGAAATAAAATGTTTAGCGTGGAATCTCTTTCCCATGAGCCTTCCTTGCATATCAACCATACAGACAAGCACCGTATCAATACTGCCGTCATTNACCGCAAGTTCCAGATCTTTAAATGTTAAATTCCCAGTCATTAATAGCCTCACTTACATCACAATACACGAGCAGTGTTCAAATTAGCCGCTAGCTCTCCAAGCTTGAGTACGCGTCAGAACACCCTTTGATATTATAAGATGAACGATACGTGCAAAAATGTTTGTATAAAAAATCATCATACCCATTGCAGCAGCGGGAGCAATATCACCTGCATCATCCATATTAAGAACGGCAATGGAAGCGAGTGAAGTTTTAGGAGAATAAAGAAAGACAACAGCGGAAACCGTCGTCATTGCATTAACAAACAAGTAGATTGCAATTTCCAGTATTGCTGGCAAACAGACTGGCACCGTCACTCTGGAAAAGAGCTTAAAAGTTGGCTGCTTTAATGATGCCGAGACCGACTCAAATTCTTTATCCATCTGCTTCAGAGCTGTAACAGCCGTCAGATGAGAAACGGTATAAAAGTGTGTAACGGTACAGATTACAAGAATTGCCATAGTTCCATAAACTATATGCAAGGGGTTCTCTGGATTATTAAAAAAGAAAATGTACGCAAGACCTAGTACCATGCCCGGTATCGCCATTGGCAACATTGCAAACATCTGAAATATTGCCCTGCCAGTTTTGAATCCATTTGATTTTTCTACTAAGTAAGCACCAAAAAATATGACGCAGGTACCAATTAAAGCAGTAAGTAACGCCATCTTAATTGAGTTGTAATAAGCACCCCAACCACCACCATCCATTTTATCGAACTGATAATTATTCAAACTTAGACTAAGATCATATGGCCAGAATTTTATTAGGGCTGCAAACTGACAAATACCAAGCATACCAATTATAAATAATCCAACAAGTCCACAATAAATAGTAAACGCTAAATCGATTCTAAGGTTTGGTTTGGGGTGGAAGGGAACTGATCTAGCAGTAAGTAAAGCCACTTGCTTACTTTGAACAATACGATCTATTGCAAAAGCTAAAATCGCTGGAATTATCAAAACTACTGATACGACAGCCCCCATCTCAAAGTTTTGCTGTCCTATAACTTGTTTATAGATGTCCACTGCCAGAACATTAAATTGACCGCCTATCACCTTTGGTAAGCCAAAGTCTGTAATTACAAGATTAAAAACAACAAAAGCTGCTGAAATTATTCCATATCGTGCACCAGGAATTGTAACAGTCCAAAAAGTTTTCCAAGACGTCGCCTTCAAAGAAATAGCGGCTTCGTACAAACGGGCATCAGATATTGCTAGGGCAGTAGATATGATTAAAAAAGCATGGGGAAACGTGAAAAATACTGATCCTATAATAATACCAATAGGACCGTAGATACTTGCTCCAAATAGTAAGCCTTTAATTACACCTTGTGCACCAAAAAGATAGACAAGCGCTATGCCTGGAAGAAGCGATGGAACCAATATTGGAGCCATAGCAATAAGTCTGAAAAAGCCTTTGAAACGCATACAACTTCTATTGAGTGCGTATGCAAACCAAAATGCTAAGATTACGGTGATGATTGTACTAATTATGGAAATAAATATCGAATTCTGGATTGATTTAAACAACGCTGGCGTAGAAAAATAATTTATAAAGTTCGACAAACCTGTTGATCTTACAGGCCGCAATTGTACCCGACGAAACGTATTACTATCCAATTCTTGCCAATCGGTTCCAGTTACCAATGTCGAACCTACCAAAAACCTTCCCTGATTATCCACATTCCTAATACGATACATAACTGGACTACGAAAACTGAAGTCAGGAAAAAACATTGTGACGCCAAGTCGACCACCAGAACCCGTGCTCAATTCATCATTCGAGATAGCTTCCAACTCGCCATTTAAACTCTCTAGGCTTGCGATCGTTGGAGGAAATTGCCCAGTATCATCACTGACTTGGACTTCAAATTTTGACAAATCGTATTGGAAAGTCGAAAAAGATTTAGAGAACATCGAATAAAGAGGGAACACCAAGCTAATCACAAGATAGAGAGCAATAACGATCATGCCCCCGCGCATGATTATATCGTCACGGCTAAGCTTGGCTTTCACTACCCCTTTAGGCTTGATTAATACATTTTCTATATTTGTAGAATTCATAATCAGGCCGCTTGATTATCAAAAGCCAAAATGCTTTCTGAAGGCAGTTCAATCCATAAATTCTGGTTTGGCTCTAAAGACAATCTCCTCACCGCATTTACAGAAAAATCTGCAGTAACCAATGCCTGAGAAAATTCATCACTCTTTAACTTGCAGCGCCAGAAAGAACCAAGAAACTCCATTTCTACAAGTTTGGTAGAGAAAACATTATTTCTTGAGTTAGATAGACCGTTTTTTGTTGGAGGCTTAGCACCTAAGGGTATAATATCCTCTGGCCTAATGGTAAGTGAAACTTCGCGGCCCTCATCAAACTGATGCGCTGCTGTATTTAATTCTGTATTCCCAATTTTAATTGAACTTTTACCAGTTATAATGCCCCTAAATTGCGTCATTTCTCCAATGAAATCTGCAACAAACAAAGTTTCCGGTTTGCAATATACTTCATTTGGAGTGCCAATTTGCTCCACTTTTCCTTCATTCATAACAACAATACGATCAGCCATAGATAGAGCTTCCTCCTGATCGTGAGTAACCATAATAGTTGTAACGCCCAGTTTCTGCTGAAGAGTTTTTATCTCATGTCTCAAATAAACGCGTACTTTTGCATCCAACGCGGACAGGGGTTCATCAAGTAACAACAGACCCGGGCCAGAAGCTATTGCTCTTGCCAAAGCGATCCGTTGCTGTTGACCACCAGAAAGTTGAGCTGGATATTTAGGACCTTGGTCAGGTAGCCCAATTAGCTGCAACAACTCCGCAACCCTTTGTTCAATTTCATTTTTAGTTCGACCTGTATTTTCAAGCCCAAATGCTATATTTTTCTCAATCGTTAGATTGGGAAATAACGCATATGACTGGAAAACAATCCCATAATCTCGCTCTGACGCTGGTAAATTAGAAATATCTTTCCCAGCTTGCACCAGTCTGCCTCTAGTCTGAAGATCTAGACCCGCTATCGCACGTAGAAGAGTTGTTTTCCCACATCCAGATGGCCCAAGGAAACAAACAAACTCACCTTCTTGAATGTCTAAAGAAACATCCTCAAGAGCTATAAAGCTTCCAAACGATTTCCATAGGTTTTTGATAGAAAGATACGAGGATTGCGGTTCTTTGATGCCGTCCAAGGTTTGTTCCTTAAGTTTGTAATATTTTTTGTACCCAAATCTTGAGTAGAATTAAAACCAGGCAGCAAACTATTGCTGCCTGGATCTATATTTATTTAGGATCAGATTTACCGTCGTAGCGTGACTGCCACTCTTTCAAAATACGGGCTCTATTGTTTGCCGCAAACTCAAAATCATTTGGAATCATAGCCTCAATTAAACCTTCTGGAAAATGCTCAACAGGTTTTGCAACTCCTGGGTATGCAACAACTGCATAACCTTCATTGTACATTTCATTGGCTTCTTTGGTGACTGAAAAATCTACAAGCTTCTGTGCAGCTTCCAGTTTGGATGTTCCAGCAACAATAGCTGTGGCTTCCATATCCCAACCAACTCCCTCAGATGGAACAATAATATCTAATGGAGCACCAGCTGCCTTTGACTTAGCGCCACGGAAAGCAAATGAGATTCCAATTGGAATTTCCCCAGCGGCAGCAAGCTTACATGGCTTTGAACCTGAGTGTGTATAGCGTGCTATATTTTCGTGAAGGGCGTCCATGTATTCCCATCCACCTTCTTCACCAAACAATTGAAGCCAACTAGAGACGTCAAGAAATCCTGTGCCTGATGAGTTAGGATTTGGCATAATCAAATGCCCGGCGTACTGAGAATCCGTTAAATCTTTCCAAGAGGTAGGTGGCGTTAGCCCAGCTTTTCCAGCCTCGACGGTATTGTAGCACACTGCAGCAACCCATGCATCCATTCCAACCCAAGCAGGCGGATTATCGCCATCAACAAATTTACTATCCAACTTTTCTACACCAGCTGGAGCGTATGGCTCCAACATGCCTTCGGATTTGAGCAGAAGGAGCGATGTACCTGCGAGACCCCAGACAACATCCGCTTGGGGATTGTTTTTTTCAGCCAATAGCTTTGCCGTAATAATCCCTGTAGAATCTCTAACCCAGTTAATTTTAATATCTGGATGACTTTCGTTAAATTTAGCAGCGTATCTAGTAAGGTCTTCGGCCTCTACGGCCGTGTAAACGGTAAGCTCCGTATCCGCAAATGCGGATGTAGCTAGCAGTGATCCAACTGCTAACGATTTAAAAAATCCAAAGTTAAATTTCATTTTGTACCCCCAATGTGGTTTAGTAGTTTAGTCTTCAAAATGCGTAATATTTTCAAGATTAGATGATGATCGCATGATTCTGTAACAAAAAAAAAAATTATTTCATTTTTCTTGATTTTGATGATCTAGCCATCGCACAATTTTTTAGAAATTCACCATCAAATGGATCAACCGTACCAAACCTATCGGGTCTAAATGACGAACTGTAAATATCAGATTTACCATCTACAACAAGGTCTGACATAACAGCACCAATACCACCGGACAAACTAACACCCGAACCACAGTCTCCAGCTGCCACATAAAGCCCATCAATTTCTTCAATAGGGCCTAAGATAATTTCTCCATCGGGTGTGTACGAGGAAAGACCGCTTATATAACTAGAAAAATTCGCAGTTTCTATTTTTGGAAAAAAACGAGATAGGTCAGAATAAGAGTCCAGTAATATGTTCCAGTGGTCTTCCCCAAGTGTTGGTGAGAAATATTGTAAATCCTCCGGAAGTTTTCTTGCATCAAATACCGCACATTCATTTTCTTGGACGCCAAGCAATAGACCTCCCAATTCTGGACGTGTATATGCAGAGACATCAGGCATTATTGTAATTGATCCCTCACTACCATAATCAAAATCGGGTGCAGTTAACCAGTAATGGCTACGAACCGGAGCCGCAGCGATTGCTACGTTGATCTTTGATGCAAATAAAGAGGTCCAAACGCCTCCTGCAAGTATCAAATTAGAAGAGCAAAGTTTACCATTGGCAGTATTAATTCCCTGAATTTTATTGCCATCAACTATTATGTCTGTGGCGCCTAAGTTAGCACTAAATTGTGCACCATTATTTTTAGCCGCTTTAATGTAATGCCAGGTTAACCGATAGCTGTCGAGATAGCCATCTGATGGGAAAAATGCAGCATGTTGAACTACATCCTGATTCAACCATGGGGCCATTCGTTTTATGTCTTGATCATTCGGAACTGACACATCTACATCAAAAGTAGAAGCCGTTTCGATCATAGAGTTTAATTCATCAACTCGCGCTTTAGATGAAGCTAGACGTAGACTCCCCGTCTGGTGATACTCTAAATTCTCTCCAGTTTCCTCCTCTAATATTGAAATTACTTCAACAGTTTTTTTGGCTAATGGAATGTTTGATTGCTTTGTAGATCCCTGAAGAACCAAACCAGCAGAGCGACTAGAAGCAGCACTTGCAAAATCGTTTCTCTCAATGACCAAAATAGAGTCATTTGATTTTCTAGATATATGGTAGGCGATCGATGCACCCAAGATACCGCCGCCGACAATTATATGATCATAAAATATCATTTCTCGGAACTCATTTCTCACTCAATTTTAATGATCAAAAACAATTACGCCTCTCCCAGGCTTTCCTTCCAGCATATCATTTATTGCTATATTTATTTCATTAAGCTGGTAACGCCGATTTACCATTAAATCGATCGGTAATTCTCCCTTAAGGAATTTTTCACCGTAACTAGCAAAATCTCTATGAGTGCAGGCAGAACCATATATAGAACCAGATATTGTTTTTTCCGACCTGGTTATGGCCGTTGTTTCCAAATTAATTGTAGCATCCTCGCTGTCCAAACCGACAAAAGTTACAGTACCACCAGAACAACAGTAATTGATCGCAGCAGATTGTAATTCTCGTTTACCTACGGCTTCAAATACATGATCAGCACCCACATCAGTAAGCTCAATTAATTTTTTAGAAATATCAGCGTCTTGGCTAGCAACAAGAAAATCTGTAGCACCAAGTTCTATCGCTAAGTTTCGCATACTCCTATTTTTATCAATACAGATAATTTGTGAAGCGCCTTGTAATTTTGCCGCCATCACTACTGACAAACCAACGCCGCCGGCGCCTATAACAACTACTGTTTCTCCCTTTTGCACTTTTGCACGATTTAATACAGCTCCAACACCAGTGGTTACTGCACAACCAAGAAGTGCAGCAATTTCAAAAGGAATAGATCTATTTATAGGAACACAACATTCCTCAGATACTACAACATTTTCAGACCAACATCCGAGGGAACCCAGCTGTCGAACAGGCCCTTGTGTATTAGAAAACCTGCACGAGCCATCAAGTAATGTTCCGTTGCCAACGGGCATTTGAAAAGCTTTGCATAAATGTGTCTTGCCACGAATACACTGATAGCAATTTTCGCAATACGGAAGCCAGCTGAGAATGACATGATCACCAATGCTAACACGGCTTACTTCATCTCCAATAGAAGTAACACGACCTGCTCCCTCATGACCCAAAACGCATGGCATTAACTGCTGAGCCTGACCGCTAATCACATGGACATCAGAATGACAAACACCAGCAGCCCCCATTTGAACAAAAACTTCTTTTGGCCCAGGGGCCGCTAAATCTAAATTCTCTATAACTAATTCTGAATTTGTTTCGTAGAGAATAGCTGCTTTAGTTTTTTTTATCATGGTATTGTGTTCTAAACTCACATTTTCATTAAGCATATGATAATTTTTTTCTAACAGAATAGATTTATTATCATTACTTGTTTGATTAATTTTCGAATTTACTTAACCTTTCATGAAAATAAGACTGACTTTTTTGTTCAAATAATCCAAGGTGAAAAAATGATTTGGTGGATGATAAAGTTAATCTTTCGTCCAGTTAGGTTAATCTTTCTTTTAACCTTTGTTTGGATTGCAATAAATATTTTGAAGATTGAAAATTCAACAACACAGGATGCAGAAGAACTTGCTTGGTGTAAAGAATATAAACCAAACTTATCTTTTGAAGAATGTTCCAATGAATTTGGCTATTGAAATATATTTTATGGCGCTCTTATGAGTTCTGCAGCTATCCAAGATATTGATCTTAAGGAATTCATGAGTGATCCGTATCCGACCCTTAAATATTTTCGAAAAAATTCACCAATCGCTTATGTACCACAGTTAAACGCAACACTGTTCTCAAAACATCAAGATATTTTCATCTGCGAAAAAAATGTCGAAATATTTTCATCTGTGCAACCAGATGGACTAATGACCAAGCTAATGGGCCAAAATATGATGCGCAAGGATGGAGATGCACATATCAAGGAACGAAAAGCAATCTTCCCCACTGTGTCTCCTAAAACTGTAAAAAATTTTTGGAAAAACCACTTTGTCGAGAAAACAAATAAAATCATAAAAAACATTGGCAAAAAAAGCGAATTAGAAATTGTTTCTGAGTTCTCCACGCAAGTATCTGCAGAAGCATTGAAGCTTATTACCGGGTTAAGTGGGATGACGTGGATGGAGATGGATCGGGTAAGCCAAGGGATGATTGATGGTTGCTCCAATTATATTGGGGATCCAGCAGTAGCAAAAAATTGTGAAGACTGCACGCGATCAATTGACCTCCATATTGATGCACAGCTGAAGGATCCCAACTTACATGACAATCCATCCCTACTTTCCAGTCAACTCGATGCAGGCTTGTCCATGGAGACTATAAAAGCAAACGTAAAACTAGCTATCTCGGGAGGTCAAAATGAACCACGTGATGCTATTGCTGGCACTATTGGAACATTACTAAATAATGACTCACAATTAAAAATGATAAAGTCAGGGAGCAAGAGCTGGCTACAAGCATTCGAAGAATATGCAAGATGGATGTCGCCAATCGGTATGTCCCCAAGACGCATAGCTAAAGATTTCAACTACAAAGAAGTTCACTTCTATAAAAATGACATGATCTTTTTTATGTTCGGATCAGCAAATCGAGACGAAGAGATATTTCAAAATCCAGATCACTTTGACATCTCAAGAGATAATCGCTCATCTATTTCATTCGGTGCTGGCCCTCATTTCTGTGCTGGAGCCTGGATATCTAAAACTCTTATAGCAGAGGTTGCACTTCCTTTATTTTTCTCAAATTTTCCCAATGTTCAATTGAAAAAAACACTTGAATTTGAGGGTTGGGCCTTTAGGGGACCAAAAAAAGTAATTTTAGAGAATTGGGATAAATAACTTGATGAACATAAAATTATCAAACATGCTCCAAATAGAGAATATAACAGGTCCAGGAAAAACTTATGATTATTAAAAGGCGTTCATTTCTTAAGGCAGCTTCCTGTTTACCGTTATCAGTAGCTTTACCGAGCATAGCTTACACCAAGATTGACTTTGGGACGACAAAGATCACAACAATCAGTGACGGAAGTATTACACTTCCAGCTGGGTTAACCTTCGACACAATGCCTCAGCTTGAACTTGAACCCATAATTAATGAATTTTCTCTTTCGCGAAATCAATTAGTCAGGGAGTGTAACGTCACATTGTTGGAAACAGAGAACCGCAAAATTCTATTTGATGTTGGTGCAGGTGTTTATTTTTTGGATGGTATGGGCGCCATCCTAGATAGCCTCGGCGAAAAGGGACTTGTACCTGAAGATATTACTGACGTTATTTTCACTCATGCACATCCGGATCATATCTGGGGTGTCCTAGACGATTTTGATGACTTGTTGTTTCCTGATGCCATGTATCATATTGGTAGGACCGAATGGGATTATTGGTGGGACCCAGAAACGGTTAACAGAGTTGATCAAGGTAGAGTGGAGACAGCCGTTGGTGCTAAAACCAGGTTTGAAGCATTGCAAGATCAAATAGAATTCTTTGATGATGGAGATGAGCCGATACCAGGTATACTAGCATTGATGACACCTGGGCATACACCAGGTCATATGAGCTTTGAAATAGCCAATGGGTCACAATCTGCTCTTGTAGTCGGAGATGCTATAAATGACCATCATGTTGCATTCAAAAGACCAAACTGGCTAAATGGACTTGACCAAAACCCGGAAGAGGCAGCACAAACGAGACAGAAGCTACTAAATCGAATATCAAATGAAGATATGGTTATTATTGGTTTTCATTTTCCAGAAGGTGGTATAGGCCGTGTTGTTCAGTCTGGTAAAGAGTATTCATTTGTGAATATTTAGGTCCGCCTGACTCTTAAAAAACATAAATTTTTGAAAGTGGATTGATAAGTAATAGTTATCAACTTAACGGTTAGTTAACCACAAAAACTCTAGTATAAAAATAAAGGTTTAATCATGTCAGATACTTCGGTTATTGATCCCACGCATGTTGATCGGTTGGCGGAACTTGCTGTAAAGACGGGTTTAGCATTAAAACCAGGTCAGGATTTATTGATAACAGCACCTTTAGAAGCCTTGCCTCTGGTTAGAAAAATAACTGACTACGCGTACAAAACTGGTGCCGGGGTTGTCACTCCAATATTTTCGGATCCAGAACTTGTATTATCACGATACAAAAATGCAAATGATGCGTCTTTTGATAAAGCAGCTAATTGGCTCTATGACGGTATGGGGGCAGCTTTTGATAATGATACTGCAAGACTTGCAATTGTTGGCGATGATCCAATGTTACTTGCTGACGAAGACCCGCAAAAGGTAGGAAGAGTTAATAAAGCGAACTCTCAGGCATTAACACCCGCCAGAGAGAGAATTACGCGCTTCGACATCAATTGGAATATAGTAGCTTGGCCTGGGTTGGCTTGGGCAAAACGGATGTTTCCGGATTTACCAGAGAATGAGGCACAAGCGAAACTGTCCGAGGCTATATTTTCCGCGTCACGTGTTAATGTTGATGATCCGATTGAGGCATGGAACAAGCATAATAAAAACTTACGAGAGCGATCAAATTGGCTTAACCAGCAGAACTTTTCCTCTCTTCATTTTTCGGGACCAGGCACGGACCTTACTGTTGGATTAGCAGATGATCACGAGTGGATGGGCGGTGCATCTTTGGCAAAAAATGGTATCATTTGCAATCCAAATATACCTTCTGAGGAAGTCTTTACGACACCTCACTGCCTTAATGTCGAAGGTACAGTTAGTTCCACAAAACCTCTATCGCACCAAGGAACATTAATCGATAATATTCGTGTGAAATTTGAATCTGGAAGCATTACTGAAGCTCATGCATCTAAAGGTGAAGATGTATTGTTGAAAGTATTAGACTCCGATAAAGGGGCACGACGTTTAGGAGAAGTTGCTTTGGTACCTCATAGTTCCCCAATTTCACAGAGCGGTCTACTATTTTATAATACATTATTTGATGAGAATGCTGCGAGCCATATTGCTTTGGGTCAATGTTACTCGAAATGTTTCAAAGACGGAGAAAACCTGAGTAAAGACGAAATAATCTCAAAAGGTGGAAATAGCAGTATGATACATATCGACTGGATGATTGGATCCGGCGAAATAAATGTAGATGGACTGACCGCCGATGAGACTACAGTTCCAGTTTTTAGAAACGGTGAATGGGCTGGATAATTCAAATATACAAATAATTCCAAGGATACGCCAACAGTTGGGCGAGGCTACAACTGCCCCTGGCATGGTAATGATATCACTGTCAGCTGTAGCACTCGGGGCTGCCTTTGGTGGCTATCTTCCTTTAATTTCCCTTTGGATGGAAACTTTCAATATATCTTTCCAAAAAATTGGTATTGTTTGCGGAGCTTCTGCTGTTGGCGTTGTATCCAGCGCCTATTATGCACCCAAACTGGCTGCAAGATACGGGTATATAGCGACCATTAATGTGGGTTTAGTAGTTGCCGCTATAATGACCGTTGCTTTCAGATTTACTGATAATTACGGTTTATGGCTTGCCTTGCGCTTTGTAAGTGGACTTGGCTTAGGTCTTCATTGGGTACTCACCGAAGCATGGCTTGCGAACATAGTAACCGAGAAATATCGTACCCGTGTCATGGCAATCTATGCTACGGCCATCTCAATAGGATTTGCTGTTGGACCTATGGTAATTTGGTTATTTGGAGCACTTTCGATAATTCCCTTTATAATCATGGGTGCTCTGCTTATTCTAGCTGCATTGCCAATATTACGGCTAAAAGGACATGAACCAAAAGACTCGCAAACTCGGTCTGCATCACCGCTTATATTGATAAAGAAAGCGCCAACCGTAGCGTCTGCTTGTATTGTAGTCGGCAGTGTGGATTTAGCCTTAATAAGTCTGCTTCCGGCAATGATAACTCGCACTCCTGAAGCTGCACCAATTCTAGCATTGATTATCGTCCCTGCTATGGCGATAGGCGCAACAATTCTTCAGTATCCAATTGCAATTATAGCCGATAAACACGGCCTCAGAAAAGTCGGCGTAATAACTGTTTGTGCTGGCCTGATATTTGCCAGCTTAATTCCATTTTTTTTAGGATCAGTTTTATTAACTCTTCTCTTTGGATTTTTCGCTGCAGGCTTGGTTTATGCTCTTTACTCGATTGGCCTTGCTATGTTGTCTAGGAGATTTTCTGGAGCAGAAATTGTTGCTGCAAATGCTGGATTTGTAATACTTTTTGAACTTTCAAATTTAATGGGTCCTTGGCTTGCAGGGTTTTTGCTAGATATCAATATGCGATATGGCCTCCCAATTTTCACATGTGCTATAGGGATTTTTTATGTCAGTATTTCATGGATTAGACGACGTACGAATTCTAATTATTGAAGAAATATATTCATGATTTAAACACCCCATGTATCTGAAATGCGATAACCCCCTGGCCATGGATCTGCAGGATCAAGCATGTGCTGATGAGTGCCAGTAATCCATGCACGTCCACTAATTTCGGGTAAAATAGCATCGAAACTACCAACTTTTGTTTTTCCTAGAATTTGACCAGAAAACTGTGAGCCAATAATTGAAGTCGCAGTTAACGTCTCTCCAGCCTTCATTTTTCCACGTCTGTGTAATATTGCCATTTTGGCTGACAAGGCTGTACCTGTTGGTGATCTATCAATTTTACCTGGTTTAACGGCTACAGCCGATCTGAAGTTCATACCATTATTATCTTTTAATAATGGACTGCAAAAATGACAGAAAGAGAAGTGACCCCAATCAGGATAGGTCGGGTGGTGGAAATTTAGTTGCTCGTTAGCAGCTTTGGTAATCTTTTCCCCTAATTTCGCAAGATCTTTTGCTTCATCTGGAGATAGCTTAAAGCCCAATTTATCTGCATCCACTACCACAAACGAGTCCCCACCAAACGCAGTATCGACCTTCAACGCCCCATAACCCTCAATCTCAAGAGTTAAATCCAGATCATTTGCGAAGCTGGGTAAATTTTCCACATAGATCCTGTTTGCCTTTCCGTCAGAGCATTCAGCTTTTACTTTAACTAATCCTCCAGGCGCCTCGAGAATAAAAGTGGTGATAGGCTCAACCATTTTAATTAGTCCCACATCAAGTAAAACAGTTGCAACACAAATTGAATTGGAACCTGACATTGGAGGATTAAACTCAGGCTCCATTATAATAAAAGCGGCATCCGCCTTCGGGTTTTTTGGAGGCACAAGTAGATTTATATGTTTAAAAACACCACCACGAGGTTCGTTTAAAAGGAAATTACGCAATAAGCCATTACTCAACAGCCACTTACTTTGCTCCCAAACTGTTTCGCCGGGGGGCGGTAAAACACCACCAACAATAACATCGCCAACCTCTCCTTCCGCATGAGCTGAAATAACATGGATTGACTTAGTGGTTCGCATTAAAGAAGCTTAGGTACAGCTTTTAGATGTGTAAACTGCTTTTTGGGAAATATTGGAATGGAGAGACCTACTGGAGTTCAAATATCCAGATTTTTGAAAGCTCAAGGCGTTCAATATGTATTTGGAATTCCTGGTGTACATAACCAAGAGCTTTATCGTGGGATCGAAGAAGCAGGGCTCATCCACATACTTGCGAGACATGAGCAAGGTGCGGGCTTTATGGCTGATGGCTATGCCAGGGCTAGTGGAAAACCAGGCATTGTCTATGTCATTACTGGGCCGGGTATTTGTAATGTCTTAACCGCACTAGGGCAGTCATACTCTGATAGTATACCAATCTTAGCCATTTCTTCCTGTTTAGATGAGACCGCCTACAGACGTGGACAGTTACACCAAATGCTGGATCAAGAGCGCGCGGCTGGCAGTGTTTGCGAGTGGTCCGAAACTGCTCAAAATTATAAAGCTGCGTATGGTTTATTAGACCGAGCCTTTACAGAATTTTCTGACAAAAGATGTAGGCCAAAACATATACAAGTCCCGATTAAGGTACTTGAGAGAAACGCTCCTGATTTTAAAATTTCTGCGAAACCTAGTGCTTCTCTTTCGTATAATGAAAATGAAATTATTAAGATTTCACAATTAATTAAAAACTCCAAAAAACCTATTTTTATAGTTGGTGGTGGCGCAAAGGATGCAGATGTATTTAAACTTATAGAAAAAACTGGTTCTGCATGCTTCACAAGCTTTACAGGAAGGGGGCTTATACCATCAAACTATCCATTATTGATGGGTTCATCGTTGGCCAGGCCCGACACTGTTGGTGTTCTGTCAAAATCAGATTTACTCGTAGTATTGGGGTCCGAATTAGCCGAAGTTGATATCTGGCGCTATAATCTCGGTCATAAATGTACATTGGTACGCGTTGATACAGATCCTGAAGTTCTTTCTGATCATCATAAAGCCGAATTTAAAGTAAATATGAAAGTGGCAGACTTTGTTGAAGCTTTACTTAAACATTTCAACGAGCAAGATAGCAAACCAACATGGGACGCAAAATTTATTTCTCAAAAACGTAAAGAATGGATTTCACAGGCTAAAAGAGAGTTTCCAGGAGTAGCAAACGTGATTAAGGCCGTGGAAGAAATAGTACCCCAGGAAACTGTAATATATTCGGATATGACGCAATTCGCATATTTAGCTAAAGAGATATGGGATATGGAAAAACCTAATCATTGGCATCATCCCTATGGCTTTGGGACTTTGGGTTATGCATTACCAGCAGCAATAGGCGGATGTATAGCGCGACCAAACATGCCAACGTTAGCTATAGCTGGTGATTATGGGTTCCAGTATACAATCCAAGAGTTAGGTACTGCCGTTGAACTGCAACTCAATTTACCAATCCTCATTTGGGATAATCATAAACTTAAAGCAATAGAGGATAGTATGATAGCAGCACAAATTTCTCCAAATTCTGTCCAAGCCTTAAACCCTGATTTTTGTAAATTAGCAGAATCTTACGGTGCAAGGTCAACAAAACCTTCTAACCTAAACGAATTACAAAACGATATAACTGAAGCCTTCGCCGCTAAAACACCGACCATTATTCATATAACGGATATGGTGTAGTTCAATAACACAAGCTGGAAATGAAAAAGACCCTCATGGGAGGGCCTTAATCAAAAAGAATGACCTAGGGGGAGGAGTTAGGTCAATATCTTACAGCTCGAAAACGAAATTGGGAGGAACGTTTTTCAAACTATTAAAAACACTGTTGTGTGTTCTAAGATTATATATGCTGCGCTGCGGCAGGTTTTACCAATGCTATTTTTGCATACCCGCTTTGCATTATTCTGCAATCACAAGATATCTAAATGATTCAAATAAATAAATTTATTTGAAAATTATCGACTTTGATGCTGGCGATATGTTGATTTCATCAATAATTGTACCCTGCCTGGTTTTGATAATGTCACAGACGATTTTAGCAATATCGTCTGTCTCAATTGCATTATTTTCGGCATCACCAGGCTTGAAATTCAAGCTATCAAAAAATGGACTTCTCACAAAACCTGGATTTATTAAGCAAACTCGAACACCAGTATTGCTGCATTCATCACGAAGCGCCTGAGTAAAACCTCTCAAACCAAACTTTGCAGCCGAATACAGAGTAGCTTTTTTCTTTCCAGCTAATGAAGCCTCTGACCCTATGACAATAATATCGCCATTACCTTTAGCCTTCATGTAACTTACTAAATGCCTACAAAGGATGATATGCGAAATTAAATTTAGATTTATGAATTTCGATATTTGCTTAGATGAAAAATTCTCCAGGGCTTGGAAGTCACCATGACCTGCATTACAAATTAAAACGTCAATATCTGAATGTTCAAGCAAGAGCTGAGGAATAACACTCTCAATTTTTTCAAAATCGGACAAATCAAGTGAAATAGGAAGATAACAAGCAAAATTTGGCTCAAACTTTTCGTGATCTCTGGCAATACCAATCACGTCAGCACCACTTTTTAGTAGTATTGAAGTAATTGCTTTTCCTATACCGCTAGAACTACCAGTGACAATCGCTTTTCTTTTTTCCAATGTCTAAAAGCTCCAATCTCACACCAAACAACGAAAAATTTTTTTCTTTGTAGTATATTTTTCTAATTCTGATTGTAAAAATAAAGACATTTCTTGCTCTATATCTGTTCCATATGAGACAATTCCACCCTTGGTCTCCATAGGAAACGAGAAAAGTTTATCGTCTGGATATAATGATGTAATTTTTTTATACATTTCTTTTGGAAATCGCAAAGGGCCATGACTGACAGAGTGAACTTTATCAATATTGATATCCGTAAAAATATCCTGAATTAGTTGTGAATATAGATTTTCCCAGCCAGAACAGTAGATAAGAGGATCAAACCGTAGACCAACTGGCCATCCATTTTTGGCCAGGGTCTTTAATGCATTAACTCTTCTCTCAATACTTGGAGCTTTATTATCCAAAACGCCAGCCAAATTACTTGGAGATAAACTATATGCTACTATACAATTAGAAATTGGACTTCTTTTTAATAAGGTTTCGGAGACGATACTCTTGGTCCTAAGTTCAAGTTCAACAGAACTAAAGTTGGCAAAAAATTCTAAAGCTTTTTCGGCAAAACCCGTAATTTTTTCGAATGCCAATGAATCACAATCATAACCAGAAAAAAAGGTCAGACTAGTGTCGGTATTTTTATCGATTGTATCGGAAATTGCTTTGAAAAAGTCATCATAATTAACAAAAAGTACGTAGTTCGCGGAGGAATACATGCCCTGTAGAAAACAGTATCGACAGTCGTAAATACAGTTATACATATGCGAAAAATAGTAATTTTTTTGTGCAGCGAGCCCAAAACCCTGTGGCGCTGGCAAAACAAAGTTATCATGCTTTTTCGCTAANATCAGAGCAGGGTTTTGTTTTTGAATACGAAAGTTCTGTTGCCTTTTGTTAAACATCTCTTGATATCTTTCAATCTCAAAGACATCTGCATGTTTTAAGCGCTTAATAACCTTTTGGGCAATTGGATGATCTAAGACTTCACGCTCTGCAAAAATACTATCAATCATCACAGCTTCCATTCTTTTATTGCTGAGACAAGCTCACTCTCGAGACTAGAAATTAACTTTGAGGCTGAATTTCCAGTGGCCAGAGTATTTTCTAATTTTCGGTTTGGAAAAGCTGACTTCCATTTTTTATATGTCTGGATAAATTTATTTCTATTACTCTTAGTGAAATGATACTTATCAAAATATTGAAAAACTTCTTCTGGTATCTTCAATCTTTTTTTCTCATCGCTCACTAATTTTTCTATAGTATGAATAATTTTTTGAAGCTTCTCTATATTTTGATGAATCAATTGCGTTATTGTTTTTTTAGAAATTGAACCGATAGGACTTTCTGGTGTATCGGATACTATTTTTAAAACGAATACTAATTCATTACAGGAAAACATTGGAGCGATTTCGCAAAAACCTGATGCCTCCATATCAAAGAGTACAGAATCTGAATATGCTGTTTCGGGCTGGGAAACAGTATAAAGGGTCTGATGTTGAACTATTTTTGATAAACGTACTCCGGGAAAGTAAGATCTTTTACTCCCCATGTCATGAACCTTTATCACTTGAAATAGCCGACCAACTGGTTCCAAATGAAAACCAGCAATTCCTAAATTAATCCACCCTACATATTTCTTAACATTTAATAACGTTTTTAAATAGGTGGTAGCAGCAGCTGCTTTAGTTTTACCAATTCCAGATATAACAAGTGCATGCCCGTTCTCTTGATTTACATACACTGGAAAGTCCAGTTCATTTGAAAATAGACGGAGGTCAAATAAATCAATTATTGGGTTTGCTTCAGGCGCTAACGCTATAACCCAGCAGATTTTTAGCTCAATGTCTCGAATATCGGGCAGTTCAATCATTAAAACAGCGCCTTAATGAATCTTCCCAATATTGCTTCTTCTCAAGCAAAGTCTCTGCGTAGACCTTTTTTTTGCGCTTTTGAGATCCATTAATTAAAATTTCCATTTTTAATATGATTTCACGTATCGCCGCAATTCTATAACCCAATTTGAGATCAGGCTCGTTTAATATCTTTTCCAAAGCGTATATGCGAAATCTGTCCATTCCCCAATGCACACCTGAAAGTTGGTCACTGTGACCTCCCTTTTTGATGATTAATGGCTCATTAATGAAAATTACTTCCTCTTTTGAACTGTACCGCAACCAGAAGTCATAATCCTCACATGCTGGTAAGTCCTCATCAAAAAAACCAAAGTCTTCAAAAACAGACCTATGAAGCATTGTTGAACTTGGGGATATACAACATAATTTTAGACAGCTTTGGAACACATTACCTCCGCTCTTCTTATGTTTTTTGTGTTGGTTTACGCGAATTCCATTTCTTACCCAAATTTCGTCAGTATGACATAGTCGACGGTGTTGTATATCACCTCTAAACGCAATTACCTGCCGATCCAGCTTACCTTTTAACCAAAGATCATCAGAATCTAGGAGGGCAATATATTCACTTTTTGACTCCTTTATACCTAAGTTTCTTGCAGAACTTACACCTTGGTTTTCTTGAAAAATATAGCGTAAAACAGTCTTAGGCGTACTTATAGAATTAAATCCTAAATCATTTAAAATATTATAAGTTGCATCTGTGGACCCATCATCAACTATAATTATCTCACGCGCAGGTAACGTTTGAGCCAGAACTGATTGAACACATTCTGAGATAAAGTCCGCTCTATTATATGTTGGGATAATTACTGAAACTTCCGTCATTATTTAACTATTTACTTAGTTCGAGCATAAGACATTTTAGGATCAATCTACCAACAACAATCATCGAAATTTGATTAATATCATTCTTTGGCGCGAGCTCTACAACGTTCAGGCCAATAATTTGTCCTTTTTTTGATATCCCCTCGAAACAGGCAACAACTTGCATCCAATCAAGGCCACCAGGCGATAGTGCTACGGTTCCTGGCACTACTGATGGATCTAACCCGTCTACATCAAGAGTTATAAAGAACTTCCCCGCATCAGGTAACTCATTCAAAAATAATTCTATTCCATTTTCGTGAATATCCTTCGCAAGATAAATCTTAGCTCCCCAATCTTTTGCATCTTTAAGATCTTGCGCAGTAGCGCTTCCATAAGAACGTATGCCAAGTTGATGTACTCCAGAAATATGAGCCATTTCTGAGGCTCTTCGCATAGGGCTCGAGTATCCGTCTTTTTCACCAAATCGCTCATTCTTCCAATCCATATGTGCATCAATTTGAATAACTGTCACATCATTCAACGGGTCTAAGCCTCGTAATACCGGGTTGGTTATTCCATCGTCACCTCCTATTGAAACCGATAATACGCCTCTATCTACTAAGTAACGCACTGCACCTTCTATTTCAGAGTAATGCTGATCAATATCGTTGTCTCTCAGGGGAATATTTCCTCCATCTGCAACTGAAATTGATGCAAGAGTGCTTTCTGTTTCTAAATCAAGATCCATGGCGTGTTGATCAATAAGAATTCTTGGTGATGCATCACGCAGCCTATCTGGCGCAGTCGACTGATTATTTGGAAAATCCTGCGTATTGTACGGTTTACCAAAGGGTGCCCCAAAAACTACGGCCTTGTGATTGAGGTTCGACCAATCTGGCAGGATGGGTAAATCGAGAAAACTTTTTGTATTGGGAACTTTTGTGACGGGTGTCTTCAATTGAAAATCTACGCTTCTATTTGGAGATTAAGTATTTCGCGAGTTTGACGCCAGGTCGCAACAGGGCGCTCATATTTTTCACATAATTCTGCGGCTCTTTGTATTAACGCCGCATTAGAAGGCGCTAGTGTATTTTTATCAAGTCTAACATTATCCTCAAGCCCCGCCCTTGTATGACCCCCGGCCGCAATTGCCCACTCATTTACGATAATTTGATTAGCACCGATTCCTGCTGCACACCATTCTGCGTTTGGTGCTCTTTCATTCATAAATTTTACATATAAATCAAAAACTTCTTTATCAGCAGGCATAGCATTTTTTACTCCCATAACGAACTGAACATATAACTTGCCGTATAATTCATTTCGATCNTGCATTCTGATAGCGGTCAGAATATGGCTCAAATCAAACGCCTCCACTTCTGGAGTAACCTTGTATTTCTTCATTTCTGATGCCAACCAATTAACCAAGTCAGGTGGGTTTTCATAAACACGTGTCGGAAAATTATTAGATCCAACGGATAATGAAGCCATATCAGGGGCTAGAGTTAGCATTCGACCTCTATCAGTTCCTGCGCCCGAGCGGCCACCAGTAGAAAATTGAATCACCATACCAGGACAGTGCTCATTTAAGCCTTCCAACAATGCAGCAAATTTTTCAGGGTCAGATGATGGTGTCTGATCCTGATTGCGAACATGGCAATGAGCGATTGTAGCACCCGCCTCAAATGCGCTTTGAGTACTTTCTACTTGCTCTTGCAAACTAATTGGCACTGCAGGATTATCAGCCTTTGTTGGAAGCGATCCAGTGATTGCAACACATAGAATACAAGGTTTTTTCATTGTAGCATCCCTATAAATTGAACCGGTTTGGATCATATACCGACATGTCAATATTTGGTGACCTATTGTTGATTATATCGGATATTAATCGCCCAGTTTTTGGGCCAGATGTCATACCAATATGTTGGTGTCCAAATGCTGTATACACACCGCTTTCTTTTAGCTGACCTATTAGTGGGAGGCTATCTGGAGCAGTTGGTCTAAATCCAAGCCATTCCTCAGTTTCATCATAGGTCATCTTTGGAAAGGCTTCAGCTACTCGGCGCCTCAGTAACCTGATTGGGGCCTTACTGGGACCAAATTTTATACCACCCAACTCAACCGTTCCCGCACATCTAAGATCGCCTCCCATGGGCGTCACTCCAAATTTACCTATTGTCATCATCATCGGATTTCGAGGTAATATCGAGGCATTTTTGTATACGACATGATATCCTCTCTCAGCCTCCAGCGGAATATTAAGACCAAGCTTACGCATTAGTTCCTTAGACCAAATACCAGCTGTTATGATGGCTTTCTCACATTCAAAATGACCATTATCGGTATATACTGTAGAAATTTTTTCATTCTGAAACCCAAAATCCTCTACCTTCGCACTTATAAATTTTCCACCATTATTAAAAAATACTTTCATCAGCTCAGAAATGTAACCCAGTGGGTTCATAATGTGACCTTGTCCACTTATGACTGCTAAACAATCAATAAATGATCCACATATTGGCTCTACTTCTCGAACCAAATTTCCCGTAAATACCTCAGGTACCATTCCAACTTTTTTCTTACACGCCCAACCAAAAGAATCGTTGTGAAAGTCTTCTACAGATCGATAAGCGTAGCTAAACTTACTGTCAGCTATCCAATTTGCTGCAGCTGTGCCTGAGGTGAGACTTTTGTGCTGTTGAACAGAGTCTGTCAGTAAAGGAATTAGGGCCTCAATAGTTCTACTTGAATTCGAAGAGTTTGCATTCTGTAAAAATTTTATTAACCACGGAGTTAACTTCGGCAAATAGCTCCATTTTAGAAAAAGTGGGCTCATGGGATCAATTAAATAACGCGGGATCTGTTTCCAAATCGATGGTTCATTTACTGGAACAATTGCCCATTGTGCTAGCAGCCCTGCATTCCCATAAGAGGCTCCCTTGCCCGGCTCAGCTTTATCTAATAATAGAACCTCACAATTTGAGCGCTGCAGCCAAATCGCCGTTGAAATGCCACAGATACCAGCCCCGATAACAATAACTGGCTTCACTATAAAATCCTCTTTATTGTTCTAATACCTGAAGATCGATTAATTTAACTCAGTAAAGTCTAAAATACCTTCTTGCTTACACAATGTATATTTTATTGGATCAGACCTTGAAATGATATTGCCATTTCTAACCACTAATAATCTATGGGCACGTAATCTAATAGCCTCAATCTTGTCTTTTGCTTGCAGTAAAACAAAGTTTGCTAGCTTACCTTTTTGTATCCCGTACTCTTCCAATCCCANAATATCAGCAGAATTTTTAGTTACAGCATCGAAACACCAATCCATATCTTCACGACTGGATAGTTGTCCTACGTGTAATGCCATGAAAGCCACATCTAACATGTCTGCTTTGCCAAGAGAATACCATGGATCCATTACGCAATCTGATCCAAAACCAACTTTGAGGCCTGCATCACGTAATTCCCTCACTCTAGTTTGACCCCTTCTTTTTGGGTAAGTATCATGCCGACCCTGCAGCATTATATTTATCAAAGGGTTCGGTATTACGTTTAGTTGTGATTCAGCCATCAAGGGTATCAACTTAGAAACATAATAGTTATCCATAGAATGCATTGAAGTGAGATGTGACCCTGAAACGCGACCCTCTAAACCTAATCTTTTCGTTTCAAAAGCAAGTGTCTCTACGTGACGGCTCATTGGGTCGTCACTTTCGTCACAATGCATATCAACCATTAGACCTCGTTCAGCAGCAATTTCACAGAGCAATGTAACACTTCGCGCACCCTCAGACATCGTCCTTTCAAAATGGGGGATGCCTCCAACAACGTCTACGCCCATATCCAAAGCCCTTTTGGTGTTTTCTAATGCCGTTGGGTCTCTCAAAACACCGTCTTGAGGAAACGCTACTAACTGTAGATCTAAGTATCCTTTGACTTTTTCTCGCACATCCAGCAACGCCTGAACACCTTTAAGTTCATCATCACATGTATCGACATGGCTACGTATGGCTCCCATACCTTTAGCAACTGCAAGATCACAGTATTTCATAGCCCTTGCAATAATATCGTCTATCGATTGTAGCGGTTTGAGTTCCCCCCATAAACTAATACCCTCCAACAACGTACCAGAAACATTGAGCCTTGGGGTGCCCAATGACAACGTGGCATCCATATGAAAATGTGGATCAACAAATGGCGGTGACAGGAGACATCCATCCGCATGAATTATTTCATTTGCTTCACCCGATATCGATTTCGAAATTTCAACTATCCTTCCATCCTTACAGGCAATATCAAACTCACCCTCGTCATCCGTAAGGCTGGCATCCTTTATCATCAAATCAAACATTTTATAACCTCACCTTTGCCCCTTGAACCAGGGTGTCAATAAAGCCCTCGGGTAATCTGCAGACCTTGCTGCAATAACCAATGCCGCAATTGACAAGACATATGGAGCCATCAAAAACACCTGCCCGGGAACAAAGGCTCCCATCTCGGTTTGCAGTCTTACTTGTAAAGCGTCAAATGCACCAAATAAAAGCGCACCTATTAGAGCTTTTCCCGGCCTCCAACTTGCGAAAATTACAAGTGCAATACAAACCCAGCCACGACCATTAACCATTCCAAAGAAAAATGCATCAAATGCGCTCATTGTTAAAAACGCTCCTCCAAGAGCCATTAGCGCCGAGCCAATAACAATCGCCCACATTCGAATGGCGTAAACCGATAAACCCTGAGCATCCACGCTGTTTGGATTATCTCCAACCGCTTTAATCGCCAATCCAAGGTTCGTACGATTGAGCACATACCAAACTAACACCACCATGAGTAAAGCCAGCCAAGTTAAAGCCGTTTGCTGAAACAAAACTAATCCAACAAATGGCAAATCTGAGAGCACCGGAATATCCAGTGGTTGAAATGGCTCAATTCTTGGAGGTGATGACACATCTGGCAGAGCCGTTCGGTAGGTAAAATAGCTTACAGAGGTAGCAAATAAAGTTATACCAAGCCCACTAACATGCTGGGAAAGACCTAGTGGTACGGTAAGGACCGCATGTATTAACCCGAAGAACGCACCACATATAAACGCGACTATAATTCCTCCCCATAATCCAGCACCCAACCATGTAGCCATCCACCCGCACATTGCGCCAACTACAAAGATACCCTCAATTCCCAGATTTAAGGTGCCAGATCTTTCACAAATCAAAGCTCCCAAAACACCAAAAATTAGGGGTGTTGCAATCCTTAGAGATGCCGCCCAAAAACTATCTGTAAGCAATATATTAAGGATATCGATCATTTAACTCTTTTCCCTGTGCCAGCGCGAACAATCTTAAATTTTGATATGAAACCTCCAACTAGCACACATAAAAGCGATACAGATACCACCAAATCCGCTAAGAAAGATGAAATCCCCATTGCCCTACTCATGCTATCTGCACCAACAAATACAGACGCAATAAAAACTGATGCTATCAAAACACCAAGTGGAGATAAGCCCGCCAACATAGCAACTACTATTCCGGCATATCCAAAACCAGGTGAAAGGTCTGCTGTTAGATAGCCTTTTAATCCTGCAACTTCACTCACTCCCGCAAGCCCCGCAAGACCACCAGAAAGAAGCGCTACACCAAAAAGTGAACGATTTATGTTAATTCCAGCGTGCTTAGCCGCAGCAGAATTTTCCCCAACCGCCCTTAATTTAAACCCCCAAACTGAGTACTTTATCATAAAATGGGCTATGACTGCTAAAAGAACGGCTAAAATCAAGCCAGAATGAATGCGCATCCGATCAATTAATGGTGGAAACATTCCTTGATCCAAAATTGGAGCTGATTGCGGCCAACCCAAACCCATTGGATCTTGCAACGGTCCTTCCAATAACATCTGAAGGAATATAATTATAATAAAATTGAGTAAAAGCGTCGTTACTACCTCATCAGCCCCAAAACGTACTTTCAGATATGTTGGCGCTGCCATACCTACTGCACCTGCACAGCCTCCTAGAACTATAATGAGAGGTAATAATAAGACAGCAGGTAGGTCAAAAAAACCTGAGCCTACTGTTACAGCGGCTATCGCACCAAGGTAAAGTTGACCCTCGGCACCTATATTCCAAAGTTTTGCCCGAAATGCGATTGCCGCTGCAAGACCAGTATAGATAAGTGGTGTAGCACGCGTTAACATTTCCGAAATAGCAAAAACAGATCCAAAAACGCCCTTGGCCATTTCAACATAAGCGACAAAAGGATTAGCGCCAGCTGCTAGTAAAGGTATGGCAGCAAATAATAGAGAAACTACAGCTGCGATAATTGGTATAAGTACTGTGCTACTATTAGATATTTTTTCCCTTGGTTCGATGCGGATCATGTAGAATCCCCCGCCATCATTAAGCCGATATCCTCTCGACTGTTTGAAATAGCATCATGTAACTTACCATCTCTCATGACTACTATTCTGTCGGCCAAACCTAAGATTTCATCTAAGTCTTCAGAAATGAGAATGACGCCACCACCCCTATCTCTAGCTTCAATTAGGTGTTTTTGAACTTCCGATGCAGCCCCCATATCAAGTCCACGGGTGGGTTGATTAGCTAGTATTATCTCCGGTTGCTTTTCAAAAACTCGAGCTAATATAAGTTTCTGAATGTTTCCCCCTGATAATAAACGAGACGCCTGATCAATACCTGGACCTCGCACGTCATATTTTTCTGATAATGTTTTCGCATTCTTATTAATTATAGATGAGCGCAGAAAGCCAAAGTTCTGTATTTGAGGATCATCCAGGCGTTCTATAATCATATTTTCAGATACACTTAAGCCTCCGACAATACCCTGTCGGTGCCTGTCTTCTGGTATACGCCCAAAACCAGATTTTATCATATTAAAAGGACTTATGTTTTCAATAGCTACGCCTTTTAAAACTATTGACCCCCTATCAGGCGCTACCAGACCAGAGATAAGATCAGCCAGTACATTCTGACCATTTCCAGAAATCCCTGCAATTCCCAAGATCTCGTTTGAGTTTAGAATTAAATTAACNTCATGGAGCGAATCTCTTTTTGATTGGCCAGCCACAGAAATTTCATTCAATGATAAAATTGGTCCGCCGGGTTTAATTCTTTTTGCAGACACTTTTTGTGTCTCACTTCCTACCATCAAACGTGCTATTTTTTTTTCACTAGCGTCTGAAGTCTTCATACTTCCAACATTTTTGCCATGACGCAATACAACAAGCCTATCTGAAAAGGATAAAACTTCTCGCATTTTATGAGTTATGAAAATAACTGATAAGCCCTGCTTAGTCATACGTCTTAGATTGGAAAATAAAGAATCTGCTTCTTGTGGAGTCAGAACCGCTGTTGGTTCATCAAGTACAAGAATATGGGCATCCCGATATAAAGCTTTAAGGATTTCAACTCGTTGTCTTTCGCCGACAGAGAGCTTGCCTACTGGAATGTCGAGCGGTGCATCTAGGCCACTATGCGACATTATACTTTTAATCTTTGTTTGAGCTTTTTTCTGATTACGCCTTAAAGAAAATAGGGACTCAGCACCAAGAGTAATATTTTCAAAAGCCGTTATGTTTTCCGCAAGAGTAAAATGCTGATGAACCATCCCAATGCCCGCAGCTAAGGCAGCACTGGGATCACCCAGTTCTAAGGGCACCAAATTATCATCTGTGCTCTTAATCTCAATATTCCCAGAGTCAGGCAAATAATGGCCAAACAACATATTCATGAGCGTTGTTTTACCCGCCCCATTTTCGCCAAGAAGCGCTAGAACCTCTCCCTTTTGAAGTTCAATTGTTACATCATCATTAGCTAAAATTGGGCCAAAGCGCTTGGTAAGCCCCTTGAGCCTTAATACATTTGATGCTTCCATTTTTGAAATGCGCTGGCCAGCTTTGTAGCCAGCGCTATGACTTTTTAATTATCAGAAGTAGGACGGGCGTCGTTAACGTTAACCCTGAACAGACCATCTAAAATTTCAGCTTCTCTGGCCTTTACAGCTGCTGCTGTTTCTGAAGACATGAGACTTTCATCCATAATCAGTGATCCACCACCGTAAGCCATAAAGCTATACTGTCCATAATCCGCAGCTTCGAATGATCCGTTTGCCACACGAGATACTGCTTTATCTATAGTTGCTTCCATATGCCAAATAGCCGACGCCATTATCGTTCCGGGATAATCGCCTGAAGTATCAATAACATTCCCAATAGCCTTTACGCCACGCTCTACAGCTGCATCAGAAACACCAAATCTTTCCGCATACATTACGTCTGCGCCAGCATCCATCATAGCGAATGCACTTTCCTTTGCTTTTGGAGGATCGTACCAACTATCAATAAAGTTCACCAAAAATTTAACGTCTGGATTTACTTCTCTAGCACCATCCATAAAAGCATGCATGAGACGATTTACTTCCGGTATAGCATACCCACCAACCATGCCAATTAAATTGGATTTTGTGGCAGCACCTGCAACCATACCGGAGAGATATGAAGGCTCGTGGATCCAATTGTCGAAAACTGAAAAGTTTGGGGCAACGGGCGTGAAAGATGAGCCCATCAAGAAAGCAGTGTCAGGATAGTCTTTAGCAACTTTTCTAGCAGCGCGCTCTAGACCAAACACTTCTCCAACAATTAATTGCATTCCTTGCTCGGCATATTCCCGCATTACTCTCTCATAGTCAGTATTGGCAATATTCTCCGAATAAACATACTCGATGTCACCGCGTGAAGCGGCGGTGTTCAGAGCTTTGTGTATTCTGCTGATCCATTGCTGTTCAACTGGAAGTGTATATATTGCAGCAACCTTAATCTTATCAGCATATGAAGCACTAGCCATCAATACACTTGAACAAGCAAGTGTGACAGCCAGTAAAAATCTACGTGTAATTGAAATCATTTTTTCTCTCCTTGATTAATGTAGGTGAGCACTTTTTTTTCAATCAGTCAATTTATTGTTACTAAAGAGCGTAAGTGTTTTATTTCTTGCATACCAGCTAGGCGGTATGCTTTCTTTTTTTAATTGCTAACAATAGCAAAGAGTTTATGATTTTTTCAAAAAGGTGTATGCATTGAGTAAAGAGCATTCAAAAATACCCAATGATTGGGATCGCTCAGGTTTACCAGCCTGGAGTTTTTTCAACAAAGAAATGTTTGAGGCAGAAAAAGATCTATTTTTCAGACGCCATTGGCAGCTAATTTGCCATAGCAACGACATACCCAATAATGGTGACTTTGTCACATGGGATCTAATAGGTGAGCGTGCACTGGTTATAAGAGGCGCTGACGGAAAGGTGAGGGCATTCCATAATTTATGTAAACATCGTGGGTCAAGAGTGTTAGCCGCAGAGGCGGGTACTTGTAGATCAGCAATAACTTGTCCATTTCATGGTTGGACGTATAACTTAGATGGAACACTTCGAGGTGCTGCACAACCATCTTCACTCCCCAGTTTAGACCCAGTCAAATATGGACTGCCGCTTTTAGAAATGGACATTTGGAATGGCTTTATTTTTGTTAGGTTTCAACCTGGACCACAATCAAAGCCATCAAAAATTTTAAAAAAATTTGACAGTGAAGTTTCGCAATATGAACTTACTGATTTACAGGCGTCTGGAGATGGTTTCTGGACCGAAGAGGTTAATGCAAATTGGAAATGTGTTCGCGATGTTGACAATGAAGGCTATCACGTTCCTATGGCGCATCCGGGATTGCATGATCTTTTTGGGAAAAATTATCATGATGAGCCGCTGGAGGATGGGCTTTCTAGATCAGTGGGTTCTTTCAGTTCAGGCTTAGGTCGTCTTTGGAGCGTTAAAAATTATAAGAAGTTATTGCGTGCCAAGGATACTTTGGACGAATCGCACAAGAAATGTTGGCTTTATATCGGCGTTTTCCCCAATCTTGTTTTCGGTCTATACCCGGATTCTGTTATTTTTTATCAGGAATACCCAATCGAAAACGGGAAAACTATCCAGCGTGGGGGCAATTATAAATTTTCTGGCGAAGATAGAGAAATGAGAATCTCAAGATATCTAAGCATGAGAATTGATAGGCTAACCAGCAAGGAAGACGAACAGTTAATAGAATGGTCTTGGGAAGCAGCATTTTCCAGCGCGTACCAAGGTGTCATGTTATCTGATTTGGAATATGGTGTAAAATCATACCACGATACGTTGAGAAAATATTTTCCTGTTTTAATGGGTCCAGAACCAGAATTAGGTAAACTAATGCAAACAAACGAGCGACTTCTTGCAGAACAAGGATAAGAATAAATCAAAAACAGTATCAACGCTGTGTAGGCTGAGAGGAAGTAAATTTGAAATCTATAAATTCTAATGAGCGAAAGGTAGTTAATATAAAAACTGCTACTTTCACTCCATACGATAAAGAAGCTACTGGAGAAACCGGAACATCTTACATAAAGCTTAACCCCGATATGGATCGAGATATCGGATTTTATATCTACAAAATGGAGCCAGGGGCGTCATCTACTCCTCACAGACACGGGGGTGCGGAAGAGTTTTATGTTATAGAGGGAGAACTCAAGGATAATGATGGCACCGTATATTCAGCTGGCGATGTAGTGTGGTTGGCGCCAGGTACGGAACATACCTCATACTCTGAAAATGGATGCACAGTTGCCGTCTTTTCGCAAGGCCCTGAAGAAACGCCAACCTGACACAAAAAAGTATTATCGCATAATATTATCTATTTTTCTTGACTAAACAGTTAGCACCAGAATAGCCTTTGTGGGTGCATTAAATTCATAATGGATTTTTTAAAACCACCTATTGTCAATTATAAGCCAATACATCTAAACGGCTTAATTTTTAAAGAGGGAGAGACAAAGAATGCGAATAAATAATTATTCAAAGATATTTGCCAGCACTTTAATCATAAGCGGCTTTTTATCGAACGCAGCAGTTGCTGAAGATAGGGTCCTAAAAGTAACCAATTGGGAAGAGTATATTGGCGAGGAAACGATAGCCAATTTTGAAGCTGAGTATGGTATAAAGGTAATTTACGATGGTTATGACTCTGCTGAATCTATAGATGCTAAGCTTCTTGCGGGAAGTAGCGGTTATGACGTTGTCAGCCATTCTGGGAGCATGGTAGCTCGTTTGATAAAAGCTGGGATTGTCGCTCCTCTCGACAAATCCAAACTGGATAATATGAAAAATATGGACCCATCAGTGTTGGGGCAACTAGCTAATACTTGGGATCCAGGTAATAACCATATAATCCCCTATATGTGGGGAACTCATGGTGTCACCTACAACAAAGAGTTAGTTCTAGAAACCTATCCAGATGCTCCAATTGGATCAATGGATATGATTTTTGATCCTAAACACATGAAAGAGTTGGCAAAGTGTGGAGTATCATTTTTGGACTCACCTCAAGATATCTTGCCAATGGCTTTGACACATCTAGGTCTTGATCCTGGAACAAGCAGCCAAGCTGATTACGATAAAGCAAGTGAAATGTTAGCTGCAATACGCCCATTTATAAAGACTTTTGACAACTACGCATATCAAAGGATGCCAGAAAAGGAATTTTGTGTGTCTGTAACATGGGGACCAGATGGTCTTTTAGCGATGTCAGGTGCAGCTGAAGCAAATACAGGTGTTGTCCTAGACTTTTTCCTTCCAGAGGGTAAAGGAAAAGCGAACTTGTGGGTTGATGGATGGATTATCCCATCAGATGCTTCTAACGTAGAAGATGCTCACCTGTTTTTAAATTATATGATGAGACCAGAAGTTGCTGCTGGTGATAGTAACTACACTTGGTATGCAACCGCAAATCTAGCTGCAAAACCTTTAATTGATGAGGAAGTGACTTCTAGTCCTGCAGCATTTCCAACCAGTGCTCAGGTATCAAACATGTATACAAACGTATCGCTATCTCCAAAGATGCAACGTATTCAAACTAGAGCTTGGACTGACTTTAAAGCTGGAAATTAATTCAAATAGAGGTGAGATCAATCCATGGTCTCACCTCTATTTTTTATAGAATAAAAAAACTAATGAGGCTGTAATGGTCAACTCAAAGGCCACTTCGGTGAGTGGCGCTTTAACAGGCTCCAACGAATTTTCTAGGGATAGACCTCTTTTAGAAATCAAGGGCGTCTCAAAAAAATTTGGTGACTTTACAGCTGTAAATAACGTTGACCTTGATATTTACCAAGGGGAATTATTCTGTTTACTCGGCGGTTCAGGTTGTGGGAAAACGACACTGCTTCGAATGTTAGCAGGATTTGAAAANCCATCGTCAGGACAAATACTTATTGATGGCCAGGATATGTCGGAGGTTCCTCCATATAAACGGCCAACGAATATGATGTTCCAGAACTATGCCCTTTTCCCCCACATGACCGTTGAAAAGAATATCGCTTTTGGGTTGGAACAAGATGGTCTCGCTAAAACAGAAATATCAGAGAAAGTTGATAACATACTGAAGCTAGTAGAGCTTCAAGATTATAAAAAAAGGCGGCCACAACAATTATCTGGAGGCCAAAGACAACGAGTAGCACTAGCAAGAGCTCTCGTTAAAGAGCCTAAATTGCTTCTCTTGGACGAGCCTCTGGCCGCATTAGACAAGAAGCTTAGAGAGCAAACACAATTTGAACTGATGAATATTCAGGACAAAGTTGGAGTTACCTTTGTTGTGGTAACCCATGATCAAGAAGAGGCAATGACACTTTCCACAAGGATCGCTGTCATGGATAAAGGTCGATTTATTCAGACGGGTACACCGACGGAGATTTATGAATATCCAAATGATCGATTTGTGGCTGACTTTATTGGGTCTGCCAACATACTAGACGGGGAAGTGGTTTCAAACATTGAGGGTAAGGTTGAAGTAACCACATACTTGGGAAAATTTTCGTTCAAAATTACTTCTAATATAGCTAAAGGAAGTACTTTGTATGTAGGCCTTAGACCAGAAAAAATCAGCATAAGCAGGGCCACCTCAAAATCAAAAAATATAATTGGTTATATTGACGATATTGGATACTTTGGAAATACCTCGCGCTACAAGGTGAGGTTAGATAACGATCAAATAATCGACGTCACAGCTCAAAACCAAAAAAGACCAAAGGATGAAAAAGACAGACTAACCTACGAGGATACAGTAAATTTAAGTTGGGACAACTCCAGTGCGATGTTGCTACTAAAATGAGCTCTGTCAAAAAAGAAAAAAAACCCAGCACAGACTTACGATATTACATAAGCTTAAGCGCAGATAAGTTACAGTCAAAGTGGAAAACAATTGTAATCTTCATTCCTTTTGCCTGGCTTTTATTATTTTTCCTAACACCCTTTTTTATTGTTGCAAAAATTAGTTTAGCCGAACTTGTCATCACGAGCCCACCCTTTAGTAAAATGATCGAATGGGTTGATGGCAGCGTAATTACGATAAGATTAGTTTTTGATAATTTTATTTATATTTTTGATGACCCACTTTACGCTCGTACTTATTTAAATTCCGTAAAGATAGCTCTTGTATCTACATTTTTAGCATTGCTTATCGGGTATCCTATTGCTTATGCAATTGTGAGATCAAAACCAGTAACCAAACAGCTATTATTATTTGCAATAATTTTACCATTTTGGACGTCATTTTTATTGCGAGTATATGCTTGGATGGGTTTGCTTGCAGACCAAGGGACCATAAATAACATCCTCATTTATCTAGGAATTACAGAGACCCCCATTCGTTTATTGTATACTGAATTCGCGGTCTACATTGGTATTGTATATACATACCTTCCTTTTATGATTTTACCGCTTTATGCAAATATGGAAAAACTTGACAGCAGCTTAAATGAAGCAGCTGCAGATTTAGGCTCAGGCCCAATAAATACATTTTTTAAAATTACATTGCCATTAAGTATGCCAGGGATCATCGCGGGCTCGTTATTGGTTTTTATACCTGCTACAGGTGAATATGTCATACCAGACTTACTGGGTGGAGGAAACGTTCAGATGATTGGACGTCAACTATACAATGAATTCGCAAGAAATATAGANTGGCCTGTAGCATCCGCTGTCGCAATAGTATTACTTCTCCTATTGGTCCTTCCAATGGCAATTTATCAGCACTACCAAGCTAAAGCAGCTGAGGTTAAGTAAATGCATAATGAAAGATCCAGGTTTCTAACTTTCATGCTTTACGTCGGGCTTGCATTTTTATACATACCAATGGTTTTACTCGTAATTTATTCATTTAATTATTCAAAGCTCGTACCAGTTTGGGGTGGATGGTCTACACGCTGGTATAAAGTATTATTTGAATCACCGGAGGTTTGGGAAGCAGTATCTCTAAGTTTACAAATTGCCTTTATCAACGCAACTTTTGCCACCCTTCTCGGTGCTTTGGCAGGACTTGCAATGGTTCGGTTTGGGAAATTTAGGGGTAGGACAATCTTTGGAGGCATGCTGGTTGCCCCACTCGTAATGCCCGAGGTTATTACCGGCTTATCTCTTTTAATCTTTTTCATTTCTCTGAAAGAATTAATCGGATGGCCGCTAGAGCGTGGATTTACTACAATAACTATAGCTCACATTACATTTTCCCTTGCCTACGTAGCAGTAATTGTTCAGGCAAGGCTAACCGGCATGGGTATTTCATTAGAGGAAGCAGCCGCTGATTTAGGTGCAAAACCCTTTAGGGTAATGAGCGCTATAACTCTTCCCCGTCTTGCTCCAGGTCTTCTTTCTGGCTGGCTTTTAGCATTTTGCCTATCACTAGATGACTTGGTAATTGCAAGCTTTGTTACTGGTCCAGGATCAACAACCTTACCAATATTAATCTTTTCAAGAATTCGATTAGGTTTAAGGCCTGATATAAATGCACTCGCTACAATTATTATTATTTTCGTGGCCATCCTAGTCGCAATTGCAGCTTTCATAATGTTAAGGCAGCAAAAACGCGAATTGATTGACCAACAAATGGCAGCCAGAGGCGATGTGTAAAAATATGCGCGATCCACGGCATGATATTTTATTTGAACCAATAAATATTGGACCAGTGACTTCAAAAAATCGCTTCTATCAAGTTCCTCATTGCTCTGGTATGGGGTGGCGACGTCCCAACACACTTGCAGCCATGCGCGGGGTAAAAGCCGAAGGTGGATGGGGAGTAGTTAATACGGAATACTGTTCTATTCATCCAACATCAGATAATGACGCATTCCCCTACTGTGCGCTATGGGACAATGAAGACATTATTTCCCATAGAAAAATGACTGATGAAGTGCACAAACATGGAGCGCTAGCAGGAGTTGAACTGTGGATCGGTGGCTCCTTAATAGTAAATTTGGGCACCAGATTACCTCCACTCGGGTTACGAAATCACCCTCAACAAGACACATCCGTTTATCATCCTGGTCAAACACGCTGTATGGATAAAAATGATATAAAAAATATACGCAAATGGCATAGGGATGCTGCAAAACGGGCCCTAGAAGCAGGCTTCGACATTGTTTATGTTTACGCCACTCACGGTTATTTACTGTCTGAATTTTTAAATCCAGAAACAAATATAAGAAGTGATGAATATGGTGGGCCATTAGAAAACCGTGTGCGTTTTATCAAAGAGNTAATCGAGGATACTCGTGAAATTGTAGATGGCAAAGCTGCAGTCGCGACGCGCTTTAGTGTTGGCTTAAACGACTCAGAAAGTTACGATGCCTTCGCACTCTTGGCAGATCTACCTGACCTTTGGGACCTAACAGTACCAGACTACAGCGTAGAGATGGGAAACTCCAGATTTATAAAAGAGGCAGCACTTAAGGACTCAGTTTTAAAAGCAAGGCAACTCACCTCAAAACCGGTTGTTTCGGTCGGTCGATTAACATCCCCGGATACAATGGTACAACTTCTTAGGGAAAATGTTCAGGATCTTATTGGTGCCGCGCGACCCTCAATCGCAGACCCTTTTTTACCAAATAAGATTTCTACTGGAAATCTGGAGGATATNCGAGAGTGTATTGGCTGTAATGTTTGCTACGCGCATGACAGTCTTGGTGTGCCCATCAGATGTACCCAAAATCCTACTATGGGTGAAGAATGGCGTAACGGCTGGCATCCAGAAAAAATACTCACAACTAAGAAGAGAAAAAGGGTACTGGTGGTTGGCTCTGGCCCAGCTGGCTTAGAGGCAAGTAGGGTCCTTGGAGAAATGGGCCACAAAGTGGCACTAGCTGAAAAATCGCGTGAACTTGGTGGGAGAATTATTACCGAAGCAAAACTACCCGGACTATCGGAATGGATAAGAGTAAGGGATTGGAGAATTACCCAAATCAATAAATGCCAAAATATAGAAGTTTTTCCAGAAAGTTTTATGACTTCTGAGAGCGTGTTGGAGTTAGGATACGAAAACGTCGTAATTGCGACCGGCGCTAGATGGGCGAAAGACTCGATCGGAAGACACAGCAATTGCGACTTTAGAGAAGCAGATATAGGAATGATAATTTCTGGCGATGAAGTGCTTGAAAAGCCTGTAAAATCTAAATCAAAATTTGTAGTTTATGATGACGACCACTACTATTTTGGATCAGTCCTTGCACTAGAATTGAAAAGACAAGGACATCAGGTGACTTTAGTTTGTCCAGCTGGGCGAATATGTAGCTGGGGTGAATTTACTGATGAACAAACAAGGTCAAACACGGAGGTTATTCAGGCTGGAATTAAAGTAATTAATAATTACAAGATTGAAGCCGTTACAAATGGAATCGCGGAACTTTCATGTGTTTTTTCTGGAGAGACAAAGGAAATTTTCTGTGACTTTGTAATCCCTATTACCCGTAAGATACCAGTAACGGATCTGTATGACGATCTATGCTCAAAGAAACAAGAGTTTAGAGATAACGGTATCGAAAAGATAATGAAAATAGGCGATGCCGAAGCCCCATCGATTATTGCTGCTGCTGTTCACAGCGGTTACAGATCTGCTATCGAAATAGACAATCCAGCATCAAAAGCGCTGAATTTTGCGAAGAGAGAACATCCACTAATTAAATAATCATAATTATGAGGATTTCGAAACTTTCTCCAACGCTTTTTCAAGAATATCAAACATGTCGTCGATTTGAGAAAGGTTTATGACCAACGGTGGAGAAAAGACCGCCATATTTATTAGCGGCCTTACTAAAAGGCCCATTTCTTCACAGGCCCCATCAAGGAGTGCGCCAAGTTTTCTCTCTTCGGCCAATGTATAACCTTCTTGGTCTGGTTTACCTTCTATACAGCCAAGTAAACCCATTCCTCTTATGTCACCCACTATCGGGTATTGGTAAAGCCGTTGAAGTCTCTCCTGAAAATAAGGTGTAACTTTTTGAACGTTTGCTAAAATGTTCTCTTCCTCAAATATTTCAATATTCTTCAACGCTGCTGCACAGCAAACTGGATGGGCCGAATACGTATAACCATTGGAGAACAAAACAGCTTCATCTGGGCTTTCCATCCGTTTCATAACATTATCCGATATTATACAAGCACCTAATGGTAAGTATCCTGATGTTAGACCTTTGGCACATGTTATTATATCCGGCTGGATCCCAAATACATCACTAGATGCAAACCAATGACCGAGCCTCCCAAAACCTGTCACGACTTCATCTGAAATATAAAGTACATCGTATTTTCGACAAATTTCTAACGTACGCTTATGATATCCATCAGGTGGAATGATCACGCCCCCCGAACAAAGAATTGGCTCAGCAATAAATGCCCCAACTTTATCAGGTCCAATTTTTTTGATAGCATTCTCTAAATCTGCAACTTTTTGATCACACCAAGCTTCAACTGACATTTTTTCAGGCCGATGATAAGGATTAACGTCTGGCAAAAAGTGAACCAAGCGGTTCTCAATATCAAAACGAGATTTATCTCGTTCCTTACCTGTGACTGTCGAAGCTAAATATGTTGAACCATGATAACCTTTCTCTCGGGCTAAAACGATTTTTTTATCTGGCCTTCCCAATCTATTATTCATGAAATGCATCGTTCTTATAGCCGTATCAACCGCAGTCGAACCACCCGTTGTAAAAAATACATTATTAAGATCACCAGGGGCCAACTCAGCAATTTTTTTTGCGAGAATAGAGGATGGCTCAGTGACCGTGGTCCACGGTGAAGCATATGGCAGTTTCATGGCTTGCTTGGCAATTGCATCGGCCATCTCTTGCCTTCCATAGCCAATCTGGACACACCACATCCCACCTGGGCCATCTATGAATTTCTTACCAGAGGCATCCCATAAATAAATTCCCTCAGCATTTTCCACCAGCATGTGATCATACTCACGCCAAGCGTCCATTGCTGCCCAAGGATGCAATTGGTGTTGCCTATCCCAGGAATGNAAAGAATCNGTAGATGGTTCATTGGTATTTGCAAAATTTGAATTTCCAATTTTCATGAAAAACCCCGTATGGAATAGTTCTTATGCAGTAACAATTTACACAAAATTTTAGGAATTAATATTTGTTTTTTCTTCTAATTGTTTCAGATATCCAGCATGAAACGCTTTTATACCCCATTCCATATTCGATAATGGGCCAGGCACATAGTGATTAGAATTAACCCCTTTTTGATTAAGAGCAATAATGCGTTCATCATCCTGAGATGTGCAGTGCCATAACCAAGTTAGATCTTCTAAGTTATAATCTTTCCCTTCTTCCGCATCCTCTCTCACCATCCAAATTACTTCAATATCCGTTATTTGAAGAGACCTTGGTATAAAACGATAACCAATAACATGATCGGAGTAAGATAAGAAGTTGTTCAAAATGCCTATTTGTATATCACTTGTCCCACCATCAAAATCTTTAAGCCTACCTAACAATGGTGCTAATTTTTCCCCAGATTTACTACCAGTTTTGTACCCTTGAAAGAGAGGATAACGAGAAAAATAGAAGTCCATTTCTACATTATTTGACTCCAAAAGATTTATATGTAGCTCTTCTCCAGATAACCCCACATCCATACTTTTCTTAAGCATACAATTTTTCAATTCGATATTGGCGCTTGATGGATCTTTTAGACTGTGCGAGCGAGAATACTCCAAATGGGCAGGCGCACAATGGTAGCATTCCATATAATTTTCTAAAGCCAATTTCCAATTCGCAGCTACCGGGTAATTTGCGCTATGCACAATTTTTAAATTCTCAAATTCAAAAGGTTCAACTAATGGTTCCAATTGAAGTAAGCCTTCATCTATATTAGGCGGATTATCTGCTACGCAAATAAAAATGAGCCCGTGAAAAATTCGGAGATTGACTTTTTTTAATGAATATTCTGCTGTGTTGAAGTTATCCTCCATTTCGCGTGCAGCACGCAGGCTTCCATTAAGTTCGTAAGTCCATGCATGATAGGGGCATACAAATAGCCGAGTATTTCCGCTCTTTTCAATACATACCCTTGAACCTCTGTGGCGGCATACATTTAAGAACGCATTTACACTACCATTTTTGTCACGAGCAATTATCACCGACTCATAACCATAATCGAATAAAAAAAAGTCCCCAACATTTGGGATTTGATTTATATGCCCAACCCAAATCCAACTATGGTTCCAATAATGCTGGATATCCATCTTATAAACAGTCTCAGACGTATAAAATTGGCGAGGGAGACTCTGAGACCCTTGGTACTTCGAAATAAGTTCCTTAAATCCCTCTTCCACTCTTTGACCTCCAACCTAAAACTATTAGAAACAACTATTTTAAAGAAATAATTTCTCTAATATAGAATTCTTTTTCCACTTCACCATCGTCGCGTTCAAAATTACGCGCCGCTAAGTGACCATCAAAAACTGCATCAGCGATTAAACCTGGTGCAGCTGCATCACCAACTAATTTTAGAAAAAATTTCTGGCTATCTTTCTCTGAAACTAACTTCATTAGATCTTCATATAGACTGATTTCACGGTGTCTTTCAGTAACTAGCAAAACAGATTGGGTGGTCACATCTAGTTTTTTCCCAGTGTAATTACATTCAAACTCTACTCTATCTTCACTAATCTCACTGATTACGTAACCAAACTTTAAATCAATATTCTTATTTATAAGACTTCTCTGAATTCTGTGCTGCTCTAGCGTATTCTCACACCATGGCGAAACATTATTTGCGGGGGTTACAAAGACTATGTCAAATCCCAGATCACTGAGATGATCTGCGAGGACACCACCAAGATATATTTGATCATCATCATAGATTACAAGCTGACCACTGTTGGGTAAGGCGCCTCCCATAATATCATCGGGAGTAAAAATATTTTTTGCTGGCTGAACTCTCAGCGTCTTACGATTGCTTCGGCCAACTCCATCAGATCGCCACTTAGATCCTGTTGCTAAAAATACATTTTTTACTCCAAGCTCGAGCACATTTTCAGCAGTTAGTCTACTATCTAAAAAAAGATCTACATTGGCTGACTGCTGTAAGTATCTAATACGATAATCTGCCACTCTTCGCCAAGCATTTAGTCCCTTTAACCTAGACTCAGACAGTACTCTCCCACCATACTCTTCATTGGCTTCAGCCAGTGTAACTTTGTAGCCACGTCGCTCCAATTGCATTGCACATTCAAGTCCTGCTGGCCCTGATCCTACAACCAAAGCTGACTCTTCACTTCCTTTACGCTGAATTTTTTCAGGATGCCAACCACGCCTCCACTCCTCACCCATAGTTGGGTTTTGAGTGCATCTTATTGGGATTGCCAAGTTATCAGAGGCAACGCATATATTGCATCCAATACACTCGCGAATATCTTCAAAACGTCCTTCTTCAATTTTCATAGGTAAAAATGGATCAGCAATCGAAGGTCGGGCCGCCCCAATAAAATCGACAATACCTTTATTTACAAGACTCGCCATTAGGTCAGGTGAAGTAAATCTACCAACTGCAACTACTGGTTTGGAGGTGACGCTTTTAACAAAATCAATATAAGAAGTTTGATAGCCCTCGTTGGGTTCAAACCTTGAGGTAACAGAATCGTTTGACCAATCAGAAACATTCACGTCCCATAAATCGGGAAGTTCCGCTAGCATCTCAACAACTGCCCGACCTTCTTCCCGAGCCTGCATACCATCAGCGCCCTTGACTTCATCTACAGCAAACCTGAAGGCTACTGCACACTTATCACCTACTTCTTCTTTTGTTTCTTCGATTAGCTCTTTTATTAGTCTAACCCGGTTCTCTAATTTTCCGCCGTATTCATCCATTCTATCGTTTACGTTTGGCAATAAAAATTGGTGGGCTAGGGTCATATGATGACCGGCATACGCATAAACAATATCAAATCCGGCTTCCTTTGCACGCCGTGCAGCCATCCGATGCCAGTAGCGCAGATTTTTGATATCACTTTTATCCATTTGCCGAGCTTGACGAGGACTTAAGATATCAGCGCTCATCTCATTTACTCCAAGAATGGGAGCCCGAGTTAATTGGTTGATTGCATGATTTCCATTATGCGCAAGCTCAATCGCTGCAAGAGAACCGTGCTTATGCACAGAATCGGTGACTAATCTCAAAGCTGGAATATCGCGCTCATCCCAAATTCTTTGTTCAGGGTAAGGGGTTAAATCTGAACTAGGATGAATTTCTGTCTCCTGCGTTGAAACTACGCCCCATCCCCCTTCTGCTTTTATCGCTCGCGTGGCAGCATCAGCCTTTGGTCTCAAATGTCCCATTCCTGTACAATGAGGAACTTGGAAAAAACGATTAGGTGCTGTTACTGGTCCAATTTTAACGGGTGTAAATAATGTCTCATATTTATTTGACACTTGAGTGCTCTCCACAGACCTGAGAGAGTATTCTAAGCAGTATACAGTTCTGGCTGTCAAGCCTTTGANTTACAGAATAGCCAGGTGGATTCAACAATCATTTTACTGTAGCGTGTATGCATACAGAATATAAAGAAATTAGATGAATATTTGATGTTAGGAAGTGGAAACTACACGTACACGCCAGTAGAAGATTGGGGGAATTTCCCAGATGAAGTCATTTTGGGAGATGTTGCAGGAATTGCAATAGACGCCAATGATCAGGTGTATTTATTCAATAGAGGACACCATCCCATAATAGTTCTATGTCAAAACGGGGAAGTACTACGCACCTGGGGTCACGGTATTTTCACAAATCCACATGGAGCCTCGATAGGACCAGACCAATGTATCTATCTTACCGATAATTTTGATCATACCGTACGGAAATTTTCCCTAACTGGTGAACTACTCATGGAACTTGGCACTCCAGGCATAAGTTCTGGATTTATGAGTGGAAAACCATTCTGTAAATGTACACATTCCACAATATCGCCCTCAGGGGATATTTTTGTTTCCGATGGATATAATAATGCCTGTATCCATCACTATAACCCCAAAGGAAAATACATAAAAAGCTGGGGGCAAGCTGGAGCTGGACCTGGTCAGTTCAATCTACCTCATAATATATGTTGCGATACTGATGGATGGATATATGTGGCGGATCGTGAGAATTCTCGCATACAGATTTTTGATACATTAGGTAATTTTGAAACCCAAATTAATAATATGCACCGACCTAGCGGTTTAGCGATAACTGCAGGCTCTTCGCCCGATTTCATTGTTGGTGAGTTAGCTTCTTACCTTGAGGTAAATAAGGATTTCCCAAATTTAGGTCCATTTGTAAGTTTCTTTGATAGACAAGGTTCTATGCTTTCAAGGTTAGATAAAGGAGTTGGGCCGGGGGTTTATCCTGGCCAATTTATATCACCTCACAGTATAGCACTAGACAGTTTAGGCGACCTATATATCGGAGATGTGGCAGAAACAGATTGGAAAGCAGTTATGGGTAAAGAATTAATGCCCGATAATTTAAGGCGCTTTCAAAAATTAAGACGCAGCCAAACATGAAAGTAATGAATTTCATATAACATTTTTTCTAAACAGGTCTTGCTAATAACCCTATAGCTATTGAAGTAGCCTGTGCTGCTTCAATTTCCTGTAATTCACTAAAAACAGCTTGCTCATAACGGCAATAATTGCTTTCGAATAGCCCCTCAAGAACTCGCAAATTCTTAAAAAACCGAATACTTGTTCCAATATTTTGATTTGAGAAGTTCAATATAGGCAGAACTTTTTCAAATAACAACTGAGCTTCTTCTTTATTACCATCTTGATATAAGTGATAAATCTCTACATAAATTTTTTCTAATCCAGTGGGTATGAAAGCATTCACTGATCGAGCCATTGCATCAATAAGTTGCGTTACAGCCCAGCCACCACAAACTTTCAGTCGACCATCTAGTTCTTTCAAAACTGCACTATACTTTTTACCTGCCCCGACTGTTTCGATTTTTAACCAATCAAATTTATCTACTGAATGAAATAATTTTACAATTTCTTCTAAAGCCATTCCATTACCCGACCAATCTAGATCTTGTATCATTAAAATCCTAGGTGACAGTTTTTCTAATTTCTTTAAAAAATTCTCTTTTTGAGAAAATTCGAAGGTCGCGGGTAGTTGAACACATATGCCATCCACCTCGAAAGAATTAGCACTTTTAGTAAGTTCAATACTTTCTTCAACATCAGCTGCCGTTACACTACATATAAAAGGGATGCGGCGCTTGTTAACTTTTGTAACTGTATCAATAAATTGAATTTTCTCATCAAAATTTAAAGTATCGTATTCTCCCGCTACTGCCAGTCCGAGCATTCCTCCACAGCCAGACATTATCGTGTGGTGCACCAAGCGAGTCAGGGAATCGAGATCTAATTCACCCGAATTTGTAAATGGAGTATTCAGACTGGGCAAAATACCTTTCATTTCCATTACCTATCGAGGTGCTCTAGTTTCATTCATTGGTAACGAAGCTGTTAAACAGCCATAACCTAAACCAGAATGGGCTAGTGGGTTTTTCCCGGAAAACCGCGGATCCATTGGCTGGTTTATGGGTTGAAAACGAGTATCACAAGACAATCTTATTCGACCTAAAGGCGAATTATTATCGAATGAACCATGTACCATGAACATTCCAAAAATCAAACAGTCACCTGGATTAAATGACGTGGTGAGAAAACGACTCGACTTTCTTTCAGCTAAAGCCAAAGGAGTATCTTCGATATGCCCCAGACGGGTTTTGTCTCTGTCGACATCTAATCCTTCAAATTGTGCCCTAATATCACTCCAAGTGTGAGAATTCTCTAATATATACAATGTACCTTCATCCAATCCAACTGGACCTATTGGACACCAGCAAGTGAGCAAATTTTTGGTACCCCTGTTCATATAAGGATGGTCAATATGAACCGGGCTAGCTTTTCCCGCCTGCATAGCCCGGAGCCAAGCAAACGAGAAATGAGTAACTTTTTCACCAAAAATTTTTTCCATCACACCGGTAATTTCCGGACCATTTATTACCCTTCTAAGTGCCGAACCTTCACTGACTGATTTCCAGAATGCCCCTAGCTCTTTCGTATTTGGATAATGCAAACGCCTTTCCGATGTTCCTGTAGAAATTGCATCAGATATGGGCTCAGCAACTTCTCCAACCTCTGCTAGCCTTTTTAATATCTCGTCCCTAGCAGCTTGAACATCTGAAGGGTTGTACACAGATCTCAAAAGTAGATAGCCATTATCTCGCAATTGAACAGATAAATCCTTATTCTGATCCGCCTCTACCATCGACGCAAGTCTTTCAGCCGGAATTNGTTCATCTTTAATCGTAAACTTATCGAGATTTAATAAAGGCAAAAATAATCTCTTCCTTATTTTGAATTAATAAATTCATTAATTTCTGTGCGGGTTGGAATGCTGGACTGTCCACCAAATTTTGTACATTTAATTGCAGCTGCGAGATTGGAAAATTTAATTGCTTCANTCTCACTTTTTCCTTCTGCTAAACAAACTGCAAATGCTCCATGCCAAACATCGCCAGCACCAAGAGTGTCTTTTGCTTTTATCTCAGGTGCAGGCAAGTTACATAAAGTGCCTTCCTCAAGAAAATAAACACCATTTGATCCGTCAGTAACACAAGCCCACGAATTAAAGTCATTTTCGATAATCTTCAAACTTGCCGTTACATCATCCTTATTAGTGAAGTGGCTGAGCCCCTGCTTTGAAAATGCAACATGAGATGCAAGGTCTACCGCTTGGTCCGAAACGGGTGCCTCTGCGTCTAAAATGCCTGGTTTTTTAAATTTTTTTGCCAAAGAAAGAGTAGCAATAGCAGCTTCGTTCCACCTACTATCGGAAAGATAGGCATCATAAACCGGAAAACCCAAGATACTTTTTGCGGCACCTTCTGGAAGCGAGTTTCTATAGTTCATAATCTGCCTCTCACCATTAATATCTACAAACACTGACGAAAAAGATGATTGCCAATTTTCTATAGTCAAAACAAATTCTGTATTAACACTTTCGCGCTGTAGCTTAGCAAGAATAAGAGATCCAACATCATCTTTACCTACAGCAGAAAATATCGTCGAATTAGCTCCTAATCGAGCTACAGCCACAGAAGCATTACCAGCGTTACCGCCTCCAGAAAGCATAGCAGTGTCTGCCCTATATTTTTCATTTTTATTAGGGAAATTCTCCATTTTAAAAATCAAGTCTAGGGTGGTTAGGCCAGTGATCAATATATCTCGCATCTCAACAGATAACCCTAAAAAAATTCACCTAGTCGCTCACTTGGCATACCGTTTGCAAATAACGAACAGAACTGCTTCATATAACCTCCTACTGGCTGCATTAATGCAGCCTTTTTTTTAATCTAAAGAAAGTTAATACTCAACAAATTCAAGTTGTGCTGGAAGCTCAAACGCATCGGCGAGTTCTAATGATTTTTTTTCCAACTGAACAAAATGTATGAACTTTGAAAGATTAAAATCTTGCTCGTGCAGATCATGCGTTACGCCGACTACATGCCCTGACAGCGGCGGAGCAGAAAATAGCTCACCTACTTTGGGAATAAAATCTTGCGTTGTTGTAAAACTAATATGGCCTTTTTGACCACTTTTAGAGCACTCTTGCCATATAACGAGTTGATACACTTTTAACGTGCCTCCACCTACTGCAAGTTTGTCTGATAATTGGCTAATTTGTCAATCTTAATGATTATTATGCATACCTCTCAAAATCTTTATTCGCGATACTTGAGGCTGAAGTTTTTAATGATAACAGTATTATACTAGCTATCAATTCATAAACTGGTACAAGNGCAGTTTATGGAAGAAATTTTATTAGAAAGATAAGTTTGGTATACGTCTATTCACTTGTTTTACTGACGATGCTGGCATTTTCGGGGAATGCCCTTTTGACCCGTGCTGCACTAGCAAGTTACAATATGGATCCCGAGTTAGTTCTCCTTCTCCGTGTATCCGCTGGTGCCATAACGTTACTTTTAATATGTTATCTGAGAAAATACTCGTTAAAAATATTTAGTAATCTTCATTTAAAAACTGCCGCCGCGTTGAGCTTATATTTGGTAGGGTTTTCTTATGCATTCACAGGGCTTGAGACTGGGATAGGCGTGTTGATCCAATTCGGGGTAGTACAGTTGGTAATGTTCGCGTCATCATTTCTTTCTGATANGCAAGTACCAAAAAATAAAAGTATTGGTGCAATCATTGCTTTTACCGGACTAATATATCTACTTTGGCCGAGCGGAGATTTCACTCTTGATATGAAATCAAGTGTACTTATGGCAATCGCAGGTATGGCATGGGGAATTTATTCTATTTTAGGAAAAAATGCGGAATCCGCAATCTCCGCCACAACTGCCAGCTTTCTAATTTCCACACCAATTTGTTTAATTNTTATCTTATTACTCCCAAATAACACTGGTTTTTCATGGTCAAATACTGGGGCACTGTTGGCAATTTGTTCAGGCGCGATTACGTCTGGAATAGGGTATGCATTATGGTATTTTATTCTGCCAAAAATCCCATCGACTAATGCCGCTGTATCGCAGTTAAGCGTACCATTAATATCCGCCGCAGGCGGAATGATCTTTATGCATGAATTAATATCGCTTAAATTTGTTTTATCTTGTGCTCTTGTTCTAGGCGGTATCGCAATTACGATTTGGAAGCCAAAATAAGCAAAAACNAAGTTAACGATCTACNGNTTATTTCTTCGGTCGAAAAGAATAAATTAATACCACNGCTTTCTCAAGTTGAGACATGACTTACATTTTTATCCGGAGAATAAATATCTAAAATGTTCCAGTGCCCAGTTGTTGGCGTTGGATTATTAATCATTGGNACATCAAGTACTGTTGGTTTGCCATTTTCAATGGCTTTGGCGAGGGCAGGTAGAAGTTCACTCGCTGTTTTGATTTTTATACCCTCTGCGCCATATGCTTTGGCAATTTCACTATATTTAGGTCCATATTTAGGTANCGCTGCAGTTCCNGGAAAAGATGTTCCATATGTCGTGCCATAATGAGCCTTTTGTAAGCCAGCAATTGTACCAAAAGCATTATTATTCATAACTAACCAAATAATATGTAAATTCAACTCAACTGCAGTCGCNAGCATTGAGGGGTTTTGCCCAAATCCACCATCNCCTACCAAGCTCAAAACTACTCTATCGGGAGCAGCTAACTTAGCACCAATAGCAGCTGGAGGTCCAAACCCCATTGTGGCAAACCCTCCTGGTGTCAAAATTGAGCCTGGCTCTAAAATTGAAAATTGTTGGCCNACACCATTTTTGTTCCATCCAACATCNGTTGTAATTATAGCATTTGCGGGCAGTATCTTTCTTAAATCAGCAAGTATCCTTTCAGGCATCATTGGAAAAGCGTTACTCTCTGCTACTTCTCGATTTTTATTTTTGAAATCTGCCCTAAATTCTGCAATCTGATCTCTTTTTTCTCTTCTCTCAAAGCCACCGGGATATAGTCTCTTTGCAGCACGCAGTAATACTTTTAATGACGATTTTACATCCGCCACAATCCCAACTTCTGTCGGATAATTTCGCCCAATTTCCTGAGGTTCAATATCAATATGTATGAGCTTTGATTTAGGTATGTTGAATGTATAGTTAGGATACCAACTAGAACAATCTGCTTCTTTAAATCGCGTTCCAAGAGCAAATATATAGTCTGCTTGTAAGCATGCCTCATTTACAAGTGAAGTACCCCAAAATCCACTCATTCCCAGTACCAAAGGATGATCATCGCTAACCGCACCCTTACCCATTAAACTGTGTGCAAGAGGCAAATCCATATAATCTATAAACTCTTCAAGCTCAGTACTGGCTCTCGCTAATAAAATGCCCCCTCCAACGTATGCTATAGGCTGCTTCGCTTGGGCTAATTTATTTACTATTTCTTCTGCTACTTTATCATCTATCGATGGCTTTATTAAAGTTTTAGTATTAGACCTAACTCGATCAAAACTCGTTGATANGATAGTCTCTGAAAATATGTCCATAGGGACATTGACTAAAACAGGGCCCGGTTGTCCACTTTCAGCTAAGTGAAAAGCCTTCTCAAGTATCTCAGCCATTAAGTCTGCGCGGTCTACTCTCCACGCTCTTTTTACAAAGGGACGATAAATTTCATACTGCTGGGCGTCGGCATGAAGATTTACTTCTTGATGTGGATGTTTACCATAATAGTGAGTTGGAACATCNCCTGCGATTACCACCATTGGAATACAATCCAAAGCAGCATTTGCCACCCCAGTTGCACAATTTGTTAGTCCAGGAGACAGATGTGATAAAACAACCGATGCTTTTCCAGTCACGCGCGCATAGGCATCTGCAGCATGGCTAGCAATTTGTTCATGACGAACCGTAACAAAGTCTATTTCACTTTTTTCTAGAGCTGATAATACCGCAATATTAGTATGACCACACAAACCAAATACATGCTTAACACCACGGTGTCTCAAAAACTCGACAATATGCTCAGCTACCGTTTGACCGGTTTTATCTTTAGTAAGATCTTTCATCATGCAACCTCCTGACCAAAGAACTCCCCAAAAAGCTCTCGCTCAGAAGGGCGATCTTCCTGTATTGGCTTGCTAACCCAGGTATAGTTCATCATGTGCTTCATGGTGACATTTTCATTTGTAATATTCCCACCCCAAATTCCACAACCTAATGAACTAGTCATTGGCATACCGTTCGTCCAAGATCCTGCATTGGATTTTGATTGAGGCTGACGAACCATCATGCGGCTAACTGGAGCAACTCTAGCTAAAGCATCTATATTCTTGTCACTAGTACTGTATATTCCACAAGAGTGCCCTTTTCCCCCTACCTCATAAATCTTTTGAATAATATTAAGTGCATCGGGAAACTCCTCAAAATAATATAAAGCCATTAGGGTCGTGAGCTTTTCCTTTGAAAATTTATGTTCCCTCCCAATTTGTCCATTATTCTCGACCATAAGGAATTTGATATGTTCGGGGATTTCAAAACCTGCGACTAAGGCAAGCTGTTGAGGTTTACAGGCAATCGTGGAGAATGTGCGGTTTTCTTTATTATCCCACATCGCTCTAGATAATAACTCTTTTTCAGCACTATTGCATAGATATCCATTATTTGCCTGGAGCTCAGAGACCATATTACTATAAATAGATTTCTGAATTACTATATTCCCATCAGCAGAACACCCAGAGCCAAAGTCNGATGTCTTTGAAATCATAATATTCTTCGCTGCTTCATTAAGATCCGCAGTTTCATCTACGACTATCGTNCTGTTACCAGCCCCAACTCCNTANGCAGGCTTTCCTGAAGAATANGCNGCTTGAACCATAGGCTTCCCGCCCGTTGCCAAAGTTAAATCGCAACTCTCCATTAGGTATTGNGTCATTGGTATGGAAGGCCGTTCAATACATTGAAATAAGTCTTCTGGTGCTCCTACTGCATGACAAGCNGCTCGCATTATACGCGACATCTCACAGGTAGTTGCAGCTGTTCTGGGGTGAGGAGAAAAAATAACTGCGTTTCTCGCATTTGCAGATGATACACCTGTTACCGGCGGTGTCATTGCAGGGTTAGTCATAGGTATCAACGAAGCAATAACTCCCGCTGGCTTTGCATATTTTACTAATCCTCTCTTAGCATCAGTTTCCACAATACCAGTGGATGGGGTGCGCAAAACATCCCTGAGGACCATGTGAATTTTAAATCTTTTTCCTGGGCGCCCAGCCCTATCCCCAATGCCACTTTCATCCACGCCCTGTTGAGCAAGCCTTGTGAAGGTTTTTTCATTACCCGNGTACCATGCGATTGCTTGGCTTAACCGATCAAGGTCTCTCTGCGTCCAATTTTCTATCTTTACCATCGCGGACTTTGCTTTAGAGACCATATTATCAACTAGAGCTTGCTCTTCTTCAGTAATTTCTCGGCCCATTCTTTTCCTCTAATCTTGTAATACTAAGTCATTTTTTTCAGCTGTTTTTCTTCTCTTTGACACAACTTTTCCAAAAGTTCGTTTGGCGTATTCAAGACAACGCCTTGCGTGTTCTTCATATCCTAATTCCAAAACACGGCTCTGATTTGGTAATTCTATAGAGTAGTGAACTGGAGGCATTCGCTCTATTATTCCTTTAAAATCTATCCAACCTTCACCTGGATATAATCGCGCATCTCGTGCTAATTGAATCATCCC
>FUFK010039035.1_pt1 | contig 57563 bp, 45 predicted proteins | sample 1021851 | NCBI WGS metagenome assembly FUFK01 (sample SAMEA51879418, study PRJEB19060) | metagenome
CCCTTCCGGGACCCTGGAGAACAGGACGTTCGACAGGGAGCCTACAGGGACGTATTCACGGCGTTCCCGGAAGGGCAGAACACAGACCCGCGCCCCCGATGGAGGTGTCCCCACCTCTCGGAAGTCGCGGGCCGCATCGGGTTACTCCGAGCGGTCGGAGGACGTGCCGTCCTGCTGGGTGTCCACCACACGCTCGTCGTTGAGCATGCGGACGTTGGCCGGCGGCGCGTTGCCGTCCCGGTCCTCGCCGAAGTACAGCGTGGTGTGCGGGAACGGAATCTCGATGCCGGCCTTGTCGAAGTAGATCTTCACCAGGCGGTTGTAGGCGCGGCCCACCGCCCACTGGTTGCCCGGGGTGGTCTTGATCACCACGCGGATGTTCACCGAGCTGTCGGCCAGGGCGGTGACGCCGGCCACCGTCATCGGCGCCAGGATGTTGTCCTTGTGCGGCCCCTCCTTGAGCTCCTCGAAGGCGGCCTCCAGCTGGACGATGGCGTCGTCGATGCTCTCGCGGTAGCCGATACCGTACTCGCCCACATGGTTGCCGTATTCGCGGGTGAAGTTGGACACCGCGTCCACCGAGGAGAACGGCACGATGTGGTAGGTGCCGTACAGATCACGCAGCGCCACGGAGCGGATGCCGACGCGCTCCACGGTGCCGGAGTGGCTGCCGGCGGTGACGAAGTCGCCGGTGTTCATGGCGTTTTCCAGCTGAATGAAGACCCCGGTGATCACGTCCTGAACCAGCTTCTGGGCGCCGAAACCGATGGCCAGGCCGAGCACACCGGCGCCGGCGATCAGCGGACCGATGTTGATGCCGATCTCCGCCAGCACGATCATCAGCGTCATGATGATGATGGCGATGGCCAGGGTGGTGTGGAACAGGCCCATCAGGGTGTTGGCGCGGGCCACGGTGGCCGGGTCGGCGCCCTCGGCCGGGGTGAGCTTGTGTTCCAGCAGGCTGGCGATGCCGATCCAGACCGCCGCGGCGACGGCCAGGATCACCAGAATATGCAGCACCACGGCCACGGTGTGCGCGCCGGCGGCGGTGGCGTACCAGGCGGCCAGGTCGTACACCTCCCAGGCGTCCAGGGAGAGAATCACCACCAGAGCGAGAATCAGAGCACGGATCACCTTCAGGCCGGTGGGCACATAGGTGTTCACCCGCGCCTGCAGACGCGGCAGCTTTTCATTGAGCCGGTCGGAAAGCTGGATTTCCTTGCCGATCACCTGCGTCAGCACCACCGAAACCAGCAGGCCGACGCCGACGTAGATCAGCGTTTCCAGGGTCGCCATGGCGACGAAGGGGAGCGCGGTTTCCGGGTTGATCACGGTGACCGCGAACACCATCAGCGCGTAGGCCAGCGCGGCCAGGTGCCAGAGACGGGCGCTGACGCCCAGGGCCACGCGGCCGGGGCCGCTGGTCGCCTCGGCTTTGTCGAGCAGCCGGTCACGGATCACGGTGCGCTTCTTGAGGATCACCGCCACCGCGTAGAGCAGCGCCAGCAGCATTACCAGGGTGCCCACGGCGGTGCCCAGCACCGGAGACATGTGGAAATTCAGAATCGGCACCAGCACCAGCATGCCGTAGCCGATAAAGCCGGTCAGATTGGCCAGGAAACGGTTGGCGTAGCGGGCCTGGCCGGCGCCCACCGGGATCAGCCGCAGGCCTTCATAGCCGGAGGAGAACATCATCCGCAGGGCGGCCTTGACCAGCTCCACCACCAGGAAAGCGTTCAGGAACAGGGCCAGGCGGGTGGCGTCGGCGTTCACTTCGTTGACCAGCAGGGAGGACACAAAGCCACCGGCCACATAGGCCAGACCCACCACGATCACGTCCACCAGGGCGGCCACCGCCACGGCGACGATGGTGCGCAGCATGGCGAACTTTTCCGAGCCGCGCTGGGCCCAGGCACTGAACGACCGGAAAGCCGGCGACGCGATGGCGCGCAATACGAAGAACACCACGAAGGTGGCGATCACCAGGATCGCCAGGTTCACCGCCGCGGCGCCCACTTCCTGCAGGTCCACGTCGGTGGCCACGGCCTCGTCGGCCCGCGCCTGGCCGGCGCCCATCAGACCGCCGAGGGCGGCCCCGAGAGCGGCGAACTGATCGCCCATGTTGGCGGCCAGATTACCGGTGGTGGCGGCCATGCGACGGGCGAACGACACCTCCTCCGGTTGTTGATCGCTGGGGGACTCCGCGGCGATCCGTTCCGCGGGGACCGCGCCTTTCTCGTCAACGCTGGCGCGGGCGGCCTGCAGGGCCCGCAACTCCTCGATCAGCGCGTTGCGCGAGGCGTCGTCTTCGATCAGATCCGCCAGGGTACCGTAGGCGGGATCGCTGTCCGCGCCCGCCTCCTGGGCGAAAGACGGTGCCGCCAGCAGCAGCATGACCAGGGATAACAGGCCGGCAAGGGCCGTGGACGTGAGACGGTGTAAAGGCACGCTCTCCTCCTTTTGAATCAGTGCGCGAGGCCACCGTACGCTAAAGGGTCGCACGGCATTAATGCGTGAAGACTACGACAAGACGGCGCTCGATTCGACGGCGCCGGCGGGGTTATAACAAGAAATCAACGAGATTGACCCAAACTACGCACCGGCCGGGTCAGGCGGCCAACGGCGTGGTTTGACTGTTACATCAAACGGTGTAAACGTTCTTCCCAAAGCGGATTCGACGAGAGACAGACGCATGGAACAGTGGCATCACCGTACCGTGATTCGGGACGGCATCAACCTGGCGACCCGGCGGCGGGGCAACCCGGACGGCCCGGCGGTGCTGTTCGTCCACGGCTACCCGGATAACGGCGACGTCTGGGACGCGGTGGCGGAAGCCCTCGGCGACGACTACCTCCTGATCACCTATGACGTGCGCGGCGCCGGCGCCTCGTCCTCGCCGCGCGGCCGCCGGGCCTACCGCCTGGAAGAACTGCGCGACGATCTGTTCGCGGTGATCGATGCCCTGAGCCCGGGCCGGCCGGTGCACCTGGTGGGCCACGACTGGGGCTCGATCCAGGCCTGGGAAGCGGTCACCGAGCCGGGGGCGGAAAAGCGCATCGCCTCCTACACCAGCCTGTCCGGGCCCTGCCTGGACCATGTCGGGCACAGCATGCGGGGCACCGGTGCCGCTGAACTGACGGCCAGCCTGCGGCAACTGGCGAAGAGCTGGTACATCGGCGCCTTCCATATCCCCGCCCTGGCACCGATGGCCTGGAAGCTGGGCCTCGGTGACGCCTGGCCCGACCTGTTGCGGCGCACCGAAGGCCTGAGCGCGCCGGTCAGCGCCACTCAGACCCGTGACGGCGCCCAGGGCGTGGCGCTCTACCGGGCCAACATGCTGCCGCGCCTGCTGCACCCCCGGGAGCGACGCACCACCGTGCCGGTGCAGCTGCTGGTGGCGCGCCGCGACCGCTATGTGGGCCCGGCGCTGCTGGACAGCGTGCCGCCCTGGACCGGCCAGCTGTGGCGCCGGGAACTGAACACCGGCCATTGGGGCCCGTTGCTGGGCCACGCACCGCTGACCGCCCGCTATCTGAAAGCCTTTATCGCGCACATCGAAGGCGCCCCCGCCGACGCCGCCCTGCAGCGGGCCCGGGTGACCAGCGGTGACGGGCCGGACAGCGGCAAGCTGGTGGTGATCACCGGCGCCGGTTCCGGCATCGGCGAGCAAACGGCGCTGGCGTTCGGCGCCCGGGGCGCCACCGTGCTGTGCACCGACATTGATCCGGATTCCGCCGCGCGCACCGCGCGCAAAATCCAGGGCGCTGGCGGCAAGGCCCTGAGCCGCAAGACCGACGTCGGCAACAGCCGCTCCATGGAGGCGCTGGCGCGCTACGTGGACAAGGAGCTGGGCGCCCCGGACGTGGTGGTCAACAACGCCGGGATCGGCCTGGCCGGCCCGCTGCTGGACACCACCGTGCAGGACTGGAAGCAGGTGCTGGACGTGAACCTGTGGGGCGTGATCCACGGCTGCCGGCTGTTCGCCCGGCAGATGGTGGACCAGGCCAAGAGCGGCCATATCGTCAACGTGTCCTCGGCGTCCGCCTATCTGCCCTCCCGGGCGCTGCCGGCCTACGCCACCAGCAAATCCGCGGTGCTGATGCTCACCGAGTGCCTGCGCGCGGAACTGGCGGACCAGGGCATCGGTGTGTCGGCGATCTGCCCCGGCATCATTGATACACCGATCACCGGCCGGGCCCGCTTCGTCGGTGTCGACGACGACGAACAGAGCCGCCGCCGCGACGCCGCCCAGCGGCTTTACCACAAGCGCGGCTTCACCGCCGACCGGGTGGCCCGCGCCATCGTCGACGCGGTGCAGGGCAATCGCGCCGAGGTGCCGGTGAGCGTGGAGGCCAGCGGCATGCGGCTCATCGGCCGCTGGGCGCCGGGCCTGGCGCGCCGCTTGGCCCGCCTGGACGTGGCGCCATGACGATGGCGTCCCGGATGCATGGCACCGGGCCGGTAACCGGTCTATCATCGCGCTCATGAGTTCTTCACGGAAATCCCCGGCGGCGATTCTACGCCGCCTCAAGCAAAGCGCCCCCGACGGTAGAGGCGAACTCCCGGAGCTGGAAAAGCGTCAGGAGTTCACCATCGACCAGTTGGCCCGCGAGGCCGGCTCCACGGTGCGCAACGTGCGCGCCTACCAGGACCGGGGCCTGCTGCCGCCGCCGGAAAAGCGCGGCCGTACCGGCATTTACACCGATGTGCATCTGGCTCGGCTGAAGATCATCGGCGCGCTGCTGGAGCGCGGCTACACGCTCAATAACATCCGCGATCTGCTCAGCGCCTGGGAACAGGGCCGCGACCTGAACGACATTCTCGGGCTGGAAGTGGCGGTGACCTCCTGGCAGAACCCGGAGGTCCCTTCCTACAAGGATTATCAGGATCTGATCGACGATTTCGGCGAGGACATCACCCCGGAGGTGATGACCAAGGCGGTGTCGCTGGGCTATATGATCCCCGAGGGCATGCGCCTGCGCGTGCCCTACCCGCGCATCTACAACGCCGGCAAGGAGCTGGTGGAAAACGGCGTGCCCCTGGACGCGGTGCTCACCCATGTGCGGCTGGTGCGCCAGGAAGTGGACAAGCTCGCCGAGCGCTTTATCGACATGATCGTCGAGCACCTGGTGGACGAGAAATACGGCCCCAACAGCCTGCCCGAAGGCGAGGACGTGGCGCGCCTGGCGGAGTTCATCACCCGCATCCGCCCGCTCGCCGAGGCGGTGGTCAACGACGAGCTGGGCCGGGTGCTGGAGAAGAGCATCAACAAGGTGCTGGTGGACCGGCTGGAGAACGTGCTGGCCCACCTGGAAAAGCACCACTGACACTTACCGCGCGTTGCCGAACGCCACCGCCTGTAACGCTTCCGGGGTTTCCCCGCAGTCCGGGTCCACCAACCCCTGACGGGCGAACAGCCGGGCGGCGGTGACCCCGCCGCCGTCCTGAAAGCATTGCCATCGCCACTGTCCGAATTCCGCCAGCAATAGCGCCTGGAAGGTGCGGGCCATGCCCCAGGCGAGACGCCGCGCCTGATCCTCGCGGGGCGTGTTGATCATCGGCACCAGTGATTCCAGGGCCTCCTCGATGCGGGCCCGCACCTCGGCGCCGGCCGGGTCGTCGAGCGCCGCCAGCCGGCGCACGATCTCTTCGATGAACGCTTCGCCGGGCTCCGGCTTTTTTAATGCACGCAGCACGTCGTGGGCCAGCACCGAGGTGGTGCCTTCCCAGATGCAGTTGACGTGCAGGTTACGGAAAATCCTCGGGATACCGGTGTCCTCCACGTACCCGGCGCCGCCGAAACTCTCCAGTAATTCACTGCCGGCCCAGACACCCTGCCGGGCGCAGGCCAGCTTGGTCAGCGGGACCAGCAACCGCGCCAGGGTGCCGTCGCCACCGTGTTCGGCGCGGCCCATCTGCGTGGCGGCTTCCAGATTGAGCACCACCATGGCGTCATAGACCACGGCGATGCGCGCCAACCACTCCCGGTGGATCGGGTTGTCCACCAACCGCATGCCGAACGCCTCGCGCTTGACGGCGTAATCGCGGGCCAGGGCGAGCAGATGGCCGACCCCCGCCAGACCGCCGATGGAGGCCCAGTAACGGGCCACGCTCAACAGCCCGGCCAGCTTGCGCACGCCGTCGCCGAGGCCGCCCACCGGCACCGCCCGGGTGCCGACCAGATCCAGCTCGGCGGTGGGCAGCGCCCGGGTGCCGAACTTGTCCTTGAGCCGGCGCACCAGGATGCCGTTCCAGCCGCCATCCTGGTCGCGCAGCTCGAGCAGGAACAAGGACAGGCCGCGGCTGCCGGCTTGCGCGTTTTCAGGGCGCGCCAGCGCCAGCGCCATGTCCGAGGTGGTGGCGGAGGTGAACCATTTGCTGCCGTGCAGCCGCCACTCGCCGTCGCCGGTGGGCACCGCCCGGGTCTCGGTACGCCCCACATCGGAGCCGCCGGACCGTTCCGTCATCCACTGGCCCGAGGTCCAGGCGTTCTCGCGGGCGGTGAGACGGGGTACATAGCGGCGCGCCAGCGCGGGGTCGTGTTCGTTGAGCAGCGTGGCCGCCCCGTCGGTCATCACCAGCGGGCAGTCCGCCACCGCGCTGGCCGGATCATAAAGGTTGATCAGACCGGCCTGGACGACGCGTGTGTGGACGTCATAGGGGTCTTCATAGGGCAGCGCGACCAGACCCTGCCGCTGGCCCAGGTGCATCAACGCCAGCCAGCTATCGTCCACCTCGATGCGGTCCACCCGACGCCCCCATGGGTCGAAGGCGATATGGCGGGGCGGATTGTGCTCGGCGCGCTCGGCCAGCGGTGGCATCACCGTGGCGGCAAGCTCGCCGAGCTGCTCCAGATGCGGCGCGGCGGCGCGGAAGACCTCGTCCGGCAGGCGCCACTGCAGCGCCAGCCGCAAGGTGGGGTCGGTGTGAAAGCGGTTTCCCGCTTCGGGGGGCTGTTGGAAGAACGGATCCATGTCTCTCTCCTGGGCTAACCGCCGGTGGCGGTTTCAATTGGCGGTGGCGGGCCCAACGCCTGCACGCAGAAACGTTTCACGCCCTCCACCAGCGCCTCCTCCTGCTCCGGGCGGGGCCGCCGGCTGAGCGGCCCCACCAGGGTCTCGGCGATCGCGCCGACGATCGCCGTGGCGAGCAGTTCCTCGTCCTGCGGCGCGATCTCGCCGGCGGCGACGCCATCACGGATGATCGCCGCGAAGATGGCCCGGTAAGGGCCTCGGAAATGCAGGCGGTCGGATTCGATGGTGCGGTCCACCGGCTCCGCCAGCAGCGCGTACGCCAGCCGCCACCCTTTCAGCGCCCGGCGGGAAAAGGTTTCCGCCACCCGGGCCACCCGCTCCCGGGCCGGACCGGGGTGTCGGGCGGCCTGGGCGCAGATGTCGATTTCATGCTGGGCGGCATACCGGAACACCTGATCGAACAGGTCGCTTTTCGATTCGAAGTACCGGTAGATCAGCCCGGTGGAGACCCCGGCCCGGGCCGCCACGGCCGGCATGCCCGCCACCGCGTAGCCGCCCTCGGCGAGCAGCGACTGGGCGGCACCGAGAATACGGGCGCGGGTTTGCGCCATGCGGGCTTCGATTTTGGGCGTGCGACGGTAGGCCATCCAAGAAATGAATCACTTTCCATTTCTTCTTGCAAGCACCCTGTGCATTTTTTAACCTATGGCGGACAAATAATGAACAGCGCTCTGAAGGGGCGCGGGAGAGCACGACATGACAACCACGAAACAGATCAATCCGTTCGCCTGCGGTTGGTTCCAGGTGGATTACAGCGATCGGCTCCGCCGCGGCGAGGTGCGCCCGTTCCGGGCCTTCGACCGGGAATTCGTTCTCTGGCGCGACGAAGACGGCAACGCGCATCTGATGGACGCGTTCTGCCGGCATCTCGGCACCCATCTCGGTCATGGCGGGCGCGTGAAGGGCAATCGCATCCAGTGTCCATTCCACGGCTGGTGCTTCGACGGCAGCGGCGCCTGCGCGGAGATCCCCTACAGCCCCGAGGCCCGGCTGGAGAACCGGGGCCTGGGGTCATTGCCGCTGGTGGAGCGTAACGGCCTGATCTTCGCCTGGTGGCACCCACAGGGAGAGGCACCGGAATACTCGCTGCCGGTAATCGACGAGTGCCAGGACAGCCAGTGGTCCAGGTACTACCGCCATGCCTGGACGGTGCCCACCGTCTGGTACGAAATTCAGGAGAACATCGTCGACAGCACCCATTTCCACTATCTGCACGGCGTCGACAGCCTGGCGGAGGTGAAGCGCTGCGACGGCGAGGGCCCGATTCTGGACGTGGATATCCACCACCAGTTCAAAACCCCCGACGGGGTCTGCCCCGGCTTTATCCAGACCACGCTGTACGGGCCCTATTTCGCGCTGGTGCGGTTTCGTATCGGCGATCTGGCGGAGATTCTGTTCATCGACGGCATCACCGTGCGCGGCGAACGCGAGCTGGAACTGAACTTCAGCCTGATGGCCCGCCTCAGCGGCGTTCAGTCTCCGGATATGAGTCTGGAGCTGGTGAACGAAGCGATCCGTCAGGTCAGCGAGGACGTGCCGATCTGGCGCCACAAGGCGCGCTGGGAGCGGCCCAGCCTGGCGGCCGGGGACGGCCCGATCATGAAATTCCGCCGCTGGGCGGCTCAATTCACGCCGATCACCGAAAAGACCACGGCCAACCCCCTGGAACTGACCCATGTCTGAAATCACCCAAGCCTCGCAAAGCAAGTATGTGTTCCACCGCCAGGGCGAGCGTATTTCGCCCACCGTGCTATCGCGTGGTCCCTGGAGTCCGGACGCCCAGCACGGCGGGGCGCCCGCCGGCCTGATCGCGGGGCTGGCCGAGGAGGCGCTGGCAGCGGAGGGCTACCAGCTGGCGCGCCTGACCCTGGAGCTGCTGCGGCCGGTGCCGGTGGCGGCTTTGAACGCCTCCGTGGAGGCCGAACCGGGACGGGCGGTGCGCCGGGTGCGGGTGACGCTGCGCCACGACGACAAACCCGTGGCCAGCGGCCTGGCGGTGATGGTTCGGGGCGCCCCGATCAGCGCGGGGACGGTCTCCGGCGAAGCCGCCCTGCCACCGCCGTCGGCCTGTCATGAGCCGGTCCGGATTCCCGGCATGGCGGAAGAGGAGAGCTTCCACTACACCGCCATGGCGTCCAAGGTCGCCGGCGGCAGCACCCGCGAGCCGGGCCCGGCGGCGGCCTGGCTGAGACTCACCGTGCCCCTGGTGGAGGGCATGGAGACCACGCCCTTGATGCGGGCCGCCGCCGCTTCGGACTTCGGCAACGGGCTGAGCTGGGCACTGCCGCTGGATCGCTATCTGTTCGCCAACACCGATCTCACTCTTTATCTGCAGCGACCGCCGACGTCCGAGTGGGTGGGGGTGGACAGCCGCACCTGGATCGAGCCCTCGGGCATCGGGATCACACGCTCCGTGCTGCATGACGAGCGTGGGCCGCTGGGCTTCGCCCAGCAGAATCTGCTGGTGCGGGAACGGCGGGCCTGAGCGCCCGCCGGCGCCCGGGCGCCGCTACGCCTGGTAGCGGGTGAGCACCCGGTCGCGGATCGAGGGCTTGATGTTGGCCCGGCTCATGTCGCCGTTGTAGTGCGCCACCACGCGGTGGTCCATCACCCGGAACCACAGTGGCGGTATCCAGGCCAGCACAATCATCGAGGCGTAGCCGCCGGGCAGCTGCGGTGATTCGTCGAAGTGCCGCAGGGCCTGGTAACTGCGCGTCGGGTAGGCGTGGTGGTCGGAGTGGCGCTGCAGCTGATAGAGGAAGATGTTGGTCACCCGCCGGTTGGAGTTCCAGGAGTGCTCCGGCCGGCACCGTTCGTAGCGTCCGCTTTCCTTCTTCTGCCGCAACAGGCCGTAGTGCTCCAGGTAGTTCACCACCTCCAGCAACTGAAAGCCGAACAGACTCTGGATAATCAGGAACGGCAGCACCGCCGAGCCCAGCCAGACGATCAGCGCCCCCCACAACAGCACCGACAGGCCCCAGGCCTGCAGGTTGTCGTTGCGCCAGTGCCACACCGATTTGCCCTGGCGCTCCAGGCGCTGCTTTTCCAGGTGCCAGGCGGATTTCAGGCTGCCCAGCACAGTGCGCGGCAGAAACTCCCAGAAGGTTTCACCGAAGCGGGACGAGGCCGGATCCTCCGGCGTGGACACCCGCACATGGTGACCGCGGTTGTGCTCGACGAAGAAGTGTCCGTAGAACACCGGCGCCAGCGCCAGTTTGGCGAGCCACTTTTCCAGGCGGTCGTTCTTGTGGCCGAGCTCATGGCCGGTATTGATGGCGATGCCGGTGGCGCAACCGGTGGAGATCGCCAGCCCCAGGTAGCTGTACCAGGGCAGGGCCCAGGTGCCGGCCACCCAGGCGGCGTAGACGAAAGCGCCGTACAGCATCGGCACCGAGATGTAGACCGCGTAGCGGTAATAGCGGTCGTTCTCCAGCTCGCTGACCCGGTCCTCCGGCGGGTTGGCGGTTTCCTCGCCGAGGATCACGTCGAACAGGGGGATCACCCCGAACACGAACAGAAACCCGAACCACCACATCACCGGCCAGCCGGTGAGTTGGACCATCTGCACCGCGCCCACTGGGAGCAGCATGGTGAGGGTGCTGAGTAGCCACCAATACCGGCGGGNGTCCCGCCACTCCGTATTCATCGCCGCCGTATTCATGTTGTTGTCCTCCTGGCCGCCCTCTGGTTATTTCATCATCAAACCCGCCATTGAACACTGTCAATATGAAAGCCGTTGCTCCTTAACCGCAGGTAGCAATTCGCTGCTTTTTGTAGCTTCGCCTCCNAAGATATGCACCATCGTGCCAATGTTGGATCAAACCCCTGTACACGCCCATAAAACAATAATCGGGAGGCGGTATGATTCATCGACTGATACTCAGCGCGTTGCTGGCCCTTTTTCTCAGCGCCTGCGGTGGCGGAGGCGGCGGCAACGGCGGCGGCGACCCCAGCCCCAATAACCCGGCGCCGCCACCGGAGCCGGAGCCCGAGGAGCCCACCGCTCCGACCCTGCCCGAACAGCGCCCTTCCCAGGTCAGCGCGCCGTTCGCCGACTACGGACGGGTGCTCAACATCCTGCCGCCCGGGCAGGACGACAACGGCGGCCTGAGCAACCTGACCGCCGACATTCCCGGCCTCTCCGACCTGATCAGTACGCTGCTCGATGACCTGGTGGCGGAAACCGGCCTGGTGCCGGCGCTCAGCAAGGAGCCGCACTTCGACGACCAGCTGGACCTGTACGACGCCCTGGTGCGCAGCCCCGAAGGCCTCACCGACGGCGAGCTCGGCGACTACTTCAAGGAGGCGCCGCTGCTGGCACCGGACGCCGGCGACTGGGAAAGCGAGATCACGGTGACGGCGGGCAACCGCAGCGTGGCGATCAAGCGCGACCGCTTCGGCGTGCCGCATATCTTCGGCGACAGCCGCCCCGACGCCCTGTTCGGCACCGGCTACGTCACCGCCGCCGACCGCCTGTTCCTGCTCGACGTGCTGCGCCGCGCCGGACGCGGCGAGCTGTCGAAGTTCCTCGGCCCCGCGGACTTCTCCTTCGACCGGGACATCGCCGTGAACGCGCCCTACCGGGAGGAAGACCGCACCGAACAGATCGCCAACGCCATCGCCCGTTTCGGCGACGACGGCGCGCAGATCTACCAGGACGCGATCCACTATGTGGCGGGCCTCAACAAGTACGTGGAAGACGTGCGGAGCGGCCTGCTCGAAGCGCCCATTGAGTACGTGGGCCTGGGCGTGCAACTGGAGCCCTTCGTGATCGAGGACGTGGTGGCCATCGCCACCCTGATCCAGGGCATCTTCGCCGGCGGCGGCGGCGGCGAGCACGACAACGTGCTGCTGCTTCAGGCGCTGCGCGAGCAGACCGGCTCCGACCAGGCCGCCTGTGAACTGTGGCGCGACCTGCGCCACGCCACCGACGGTGAATCCTCGGTGACCACCGAGCGGCGCTTCGCCACCCAGTCGCCGCCGGAGATCGACGAGACCCTGTGTCCGCTGTCCGGTGAACTGGCCGGCCGTTTCCCCGGCGCGGTGCTGTTCGACGCCGGCTCCTTCCAGAGCTACCAGCCGCTGACCACCGAGCCCTGCGGGCGCCCGGGCCAGCCCACCTGCCCCACGGCGGTGGGCAATGTGCCGGCCCTGCCGGGCACCGGCGCCGTGGGCGGCTTGCTGGACGCGGTCGGCGAATTGCTCGGCGGCCTGCTGTCACTGGCCGCTTCCGACGCGCCGTCCGGCGAACCCACCCTGGCGGCCCGCTGGGCGCGGGTCACCATTGAGATCGACAAACTGTGGCGCGACACCCCCGAGCCCACCGACCTGCCCGGCGCGCTGAGCGACGCCCAGCGTCTCGCGGTGCGTGAACGGGTTGGCCAGTTGGCCAAAGGCGTGGCGGGCCTCCGCGACGGCTTCCCCAGCGCCATTTCCAATGCCCTGCTGCTCAACGGCGAGCACAGCGCCAGCGGCCGGCCGCTGGCGGTATTCGGCCCGCAGACCAGCTACTTCGTGCCCCAGTTGCTGCTGGAAATGTCGGTGCACGGCGGCGATATCAACACCCGCGGCATGACTTTCACCGGCCTCCCCTACGTGGTGATCGGGCGCGGCCCGGATTTCGCCTGGAGCGCCACCTCCGGCAGCTCGGACCTCACCGACGTGCGCGTGGTGCGCCGCTGCCAGCCCGCCGAGGTGCCGGCCCACGGCGAAGGCGGCTACCAGGTGGGCGGCCAGTGCCGGCCCTTCGATGTGATCGACGAGACCTGGGCGGCGCGCTGGAACCTGGCGGTGCCCACCGACGACCCGGCCACCATCGGCCAGAACGTGGCGGTGCAGCGCCGCGTGATCCGCACCGCCGAGTACGGCCCGGTGATCGGCTTCGCCACCGTGGCCGGCCAGCCGGTGGCGCTGACCCGCCAGCGCAGCACCTATTTCGCGGAGCTGGATACCGCGCTGCCGTTCCTGCAGGCGACCCGCAACGATGTCCACGACGTGCGCAGCTTCCAGGAGGTGTTCAACAACACCACCGGCAGTTTCAACTGGTTCTACATCGACGACCGCGATATCGCCTTCTTCCATTCCGGGCTCTATCCGCGCCGCGCCGCCGGCGTGCACCCGGAGCTGCCCAGCTGGGGCAACGGCCAGTTCGACTGGCGGGGCTTCATCGACCTGGAGGCGCACCCCAACGACGCCAACCCGGAACGCGGCTATCTGGCCAGCTGGAACAACCGCCCGGCCCGCGACTGGTGGGCCGCCGACGCCAACGCCACCTACGGCTCCGCCCACCGCAATGACATGCTCGACGTGCGCCTGCGGGATCTGGTGCAACAGGGCAACGTGACCGGCGCCAACATGGTCGAGGCCATGGGCGACGCGGCGGTGGTCGACCTGCGCGGCCAGGAAGTGCTGCCCAAGGCCCTGGCACTGCTGCAAAGCACGCCGCTGACCGACGATGAGGCCTCGGTGGTGGAAATGATGCAGGCCTGGGTGGACGGCGGCGCCTACCGGCGCGACCGGGACGGCGACGGCGAGTACGACGCCCAGGCGGAAGTGGCGCTGATGGACGCCTGGTACACCCGCATGATCGAGACGCTGCTGCCGCAGGTCACCGCCCTGGAAGACACCGCCGCCGGCAACGTGTCCCTGGTGGGCCGCGACAATGCGCCGGGCGCCGGCGGCTCGGCCTACCAGAACGGCTACTACGGCTACCTGGAGCGGGTGCTGGAGCAGGCCCTGGGCGACAGCGCGCGGCCCTACCAGCGGCTGCGCTGCGCGGACAACGACAGCGCCGAGGCCTGCCGCGCCGCCCTGGCGGAAAGCCTCACGTTGGCCCTGGACGATCTCGGCGGCCTGGCGAACCGGGACAACTGGGACGTGGACGAAAGCGTGGACGCCATTCAGCACCGCGCCATCGGGCTCTCCTCGGTGCCGGCGATCCACTGGCAGAACCGCCCCACCTTCCAGCAGGTGGTGGAGTTCAGCAACCACCGCTGAGGGCGGAGCGCTTGTAGGAGCGGGCCCGCTCCCACAAAAGCCGCTTCGTAGAAAAGCCCGGGCGGTATTATGTCTCGCGGCGGGGGAGTACTCTTTCCCCATTAACAACCCGTGGAGCGATGGCTATGCGTTGGATGATCTACGGTGCCAACGGCTATACCGGCGAGCTGATCGCCCGGACCGCCCGTGGCCAGGGACTGAAGCCGATTCTGGCCGGCCGCCGGGAGGCCAGGGTGGCGCCGCTGGCGGAGCANGAGGGGCTGGAGTACCGGGTGTTTTCCCTGGACGACCCGGACACCCTGGCGGACGAGCTGGCCGACGTGGATCTGGTGCTGCATTGCGCGGGACCGTTTTCGCGCACCAGCCGCGCGATGCTGGAAGGCTGCCTGCGGGCGCGCACCCACTATCTGGACATCACCGGCGAAGTGGCGGTGTTCGAGCATGTGTTCGCCCAGGCGGCGCGCATCGAGCAGGCCGGCATCATCGCCTGCCCGGGGGTCGGTTTCGATGTGATTCCCACCGACTGCGTGGCCGCCCGCCTCAAGGAAGCCCTGCCCGATGCCCGCGAGCTGTCGCTGGGCTTCTCCACCCGCTCGGGCCTGTCCCCCGGCACCGCCAAGACGCTGGTGGAAGCCCTCGCCGACGGCGGCCGCGCCCGCATCAAGGGGCAGTTGGCCGAGGTGCCGCTGGGCTGGAAGGTGCGGCGTATTGATTTCGGCGCCGGCCCGCAGTGGGCCATGACCATTCCCTGGGGCGACGTGACCACCGCCTGGCGGAGCACCGGTATCGAAAACATTCAGGTGTTCGTGCCCACGCCGCGCTGGCTGATCTGGGCCGCCAAGGCGGGTAACGTGACCCGGCCGCTGATGTCGCTGCCGGCGATTCAGAGCTACCTGAAGTCCCTGGTGGACCGGCGCGTGAAAGGGCCGGACGAGCAAACCCGCGCCCGCCTGACCACCCACGTCTGGGGCGAGGCGCGTAACGGCGCCGGCGAACAGCGGGTCATCCGGCTGCGCACCGCCAACGGCTACACGCTGACCGTGGACGGCGCCCTGGCGGTGCGGCGCTTTATCGAGGCGCGGGCGCCGGCCCCCGGCTGCTACACGCCGTCGAAACTCTGCGGCGCCCAACTGGTGGAAGAGCTGCCGGGATCCGGGCATTTCGAAGTAAGTGAGTGCTGACAATCCTCAGCCATGATGCACGCCGCTTATGCCGTTCGATGATTCTTATGCATTTGTTTAATTGACGGGCCGGCGTTAGCGTGTCCGTTTCACAGAGCTATTTTTATAACAGGCACTATTCGGGAGATAAGCATGCGCGCCATTCTCTGCAAGGAACTGGGGCCGGCGGACAAGCTGGTGATCGAGGACGTACCGTCACCCCAGGTGAGCGGTGACGGGGTCAAAGTGAAGGTGAAGGCGGCCGGCCTGAACTTTCCCGACACCCTGATTATTGAAGGCAAGTACCAGATCAAACCGGAGCTGCCGTTTTCACCGGGCGGCGAGATGGCCGGCGAGATCATCGAGGTGGGCCCGGACGTTAAAAACCTGAAGCCCGGCATGCGGGTGATGGGCCTGACCAGCTACGGCTCCTTCGCCGAGGAGATGGTGATCAGCGAAAGCCGCGTGATTCCGGTGCCCGACGGCATGAAGGACGAAACCGCCGCCGCCTTCAGCATGGTGTACGGCACCAGCTATCACGCCCTGAAGCAGCGCGCCAACATTCAGCCCGGCGAGACCCTGCTGGTGCTGGGCGCCAGCGGTGGCGTGGGTCTGGCCGCGGTGGAGCTGGGCAAGGCCATGGGCGCCAAGGTGATCGCCGCCGCCAGCAGCGACGACAAGCTGCAGGTGGCCAAGGAAGCCGGCGCCGACGACCTGATCAACTACACCGACGAAGACCTCAAGGAAGCGCTCAAGAGCCGCTACCCGCAGGGCATCGACGTGATCTACGACCCGGTGGGCGACCGCTTCACCGAGCCGGCGCTGCGCAACATGGCCTGGAACGGCCGCTTTCTGATCGTCGGTTTCGCCGCCGGTGAGATTCCCAAGATCCCCGCCAACCTGACCCTGCTCAAGGGCTGCAGCGTGGTGGGCGTGTTCTGGGGCGCCTTCACCGCCAAGGAGCCGAAAGCGCACATCCAGAACGTGAAGGAGCTGATGCAGCTGTTCGCCGAGGGCAAGATCAACCCGCGCGTCAGCGAGGTGTTCCCCTTCGAGCAGTACGAGGACGCCCTGGCGGCGCTGAGCTCGCGCCGCGCCAAGGGTAAGGTGGTTCTCAAGGTCAGCGACTAAGTCGCTGCCGGAGCCCCGCCACTCTGGTCGATGATCTTGCCGGGCGCGCCCTCCAGCAGGGCCGCCCGCAGATCATCGGGCACCGTGGTTTTCTCGAACGGTTCGGTGGTCATCAACACGTAGACCACTTCCGCCCGGCACAACGTGGTGCCGTCTTCCGCCTTCACCAGTTCGTGTTCCAGAGTGAACGAACTGTTTCCCACCTTGAGCGTGCGCACGTGCACGTCGATGACGTCGTCGAAGCGCGCCGGCGCCTGCCACTCCAGGGTCATTTTCACCACCTGGTTGTCCAGCCCCCGGGCCAGCAGCGCGTTGTAGTCCCGCCCCAGAGCACGCATGAACTCGGTCATCGCCAGGTCCACGTAGTCCGCGTAGCGGGCGTTGAACACCACCAGTTGGGCGTCGCATTCGTTGTAGCGGACCCGGAAACGGAAGCGGAAGCGCTCGCTCATGAAAACTCCTATTCAAGTTGTTCGGGCATGCCCGCGCGGCGCCGTTCGGCCAGCCACTGGCCGCGGGTGATGGCGGCGTCCTCGCCGGACATGCGGCTGATGATCTCAAAGAAATTCTGCCGGTACTCGTCTTTCATGACCTGGTCACGGGCCTTGATGCGCACGGCGTAGACACTTTGCACGTTCTGGTGATCGAAGGCACGCCAAAGCTGTTCGTCCTTGAGCAGCGTGTAGCTGTGGCCCTCCAGGGCACGCCGCACCTTGTCCGAGGCGAAGCTGCCGGCGCGCTCCACCGCGTCTTTCCACTGGTAGACGATGCTGTAGGCGGAGGCCGCCGAGGTGGAGGGGCGGGTACGGTAGCGCTGGGAGAATTCTTCCACGAATTGCTGGCCGCGCTCAAAGCCGTATTCGTAGGGCACGTTCCAGGTCCAGGGCGCGGCGCCGATCACGCCGGCCATGATGAAGGGCCCGGTCTGCTCGACCATGCTGAGGGTGAGATTGGGCACCACGATCTGCATCCGTTCGGGGAGTTTCTTCCGCTGGGCTATGGTCATGCCGCGCACCATCTGCTCGCCGAACAGCACCATCACCAGGACGTCCGCGTCGCTGTCCGCCGCCGCCTGCATGGCCTCTTCGATCTCGTGGTAGCGGCCGCCGGGGAACGGCACCAGCACCGAGCCGTGGCGCTCGCTGTCCTTGGTGTCGGTGAATTCGCGCATGGAGGCTTCGGTGGTGTGGCCCCAGGTGTAGTCGGCGGTGACGTAGAAGTACGTCTTGTCCTGGTACTCGCGCTTGAGGTAGTCGCCCAGCACCCGCGCCGCCATCCAGGCGTTGTAGCACTCGCGGAACATGCCCAGGTGGCCGTCCTTGCCGGTGGTGTCGTTGGAGTAAGTGAGGGTGCCGAAATAGAGCAGATCGTGCTTGCGCGCCTGCTTGCTGGCGGCGATGGCGACACCGCTGGACGAGCCGCCGAACAGCATGGCCGCGCCCTCGGCGGCGAGCTCGTCCACGTTGCGCCGGGAGCGCTCCGCCTGGGAGGCGGAATCCCGTTCGATCAGTTCCAGGGGCCGGCCGCGCACGCCGCCGGCGGCGTTGATCTCATCGATGGCCATCAGGGCGCCGCGCTTCTGCATCAGCCCCTCTTCGCTGTATTCACCGGTGTGCGGATAGTTCAGGCCCAGTTTCACCGGCGTGGCCGAATGAGCGGCCATCGCCAGCACGCAGGCGGCGACAGCGCCCATGCCTTTTTTCAGTCCCATGACGGTTCCCCAGATTGTTGTTATTGGCGGCGGCCGCGGCGAGAGACACCCCGCAAGCCCCTTTCGAGACAACTACCATGGCCCGCGTCAGGGGGTTATTAGCCTTTGGTCGAGCGGTCTCCGGCGAAGCGTGACCGGCCAGTATTGAGCCCGGGCATACCGGAGAGTATGCTTCCTGGCCAAATTTAAAACAAAATTCCACTTTAACGGAATTCCACTGAATCGGGAGAGACCCATGACCGCGGTAAGTGAAGCGATGCCCGTCTACGCACCAGAAATGGACGCGGAGGCCTTTGTATCCGTGCCCGAACGCCTGCAGCAGCTGGCGGCGGCCCAGCCGGACAAACCGGCGGTGTACGACGAAACCGGCATGCTCACCTGGCGTCAGTTCGTGGATAACGTGAACCGGGTGGCCAACCGCCTGCGCGCCGCCGGCCTGCAGCGCGGCGAGACCGTGGCCGGCCTGTCCGAGAACAGCGCCCGCTACCTGACCCTGTTCATGGGCACCCTCACCGCCGGCGGCTGCATGGTGCCGCTGTCCGGCATGGCCGCCGGCGAGACCCTGGCGCTGATGGTCAACGACTGCGACGCGCGCTTCCTGTTCGTGTCCGCCAAGCACCGCGACCTGATCGAGCCGCTGCTCGACGGGCTCGACAACATCGATAAGGACACCCGCATCAGCCTGGATTTCCAGGCCGACGGCTGGCTGGCCTTCGAGGACTGGCTGGGCGACCCGGCCACCGACGCGCCGGACCACACGCCGTCGCTGGACGACCCGTTCAATATCATCTACAGCTCCGGGACCACCGGGGTGCCCAAGGGCATTCTCCACGATCACCGCCTGCGTGCCCGTCAACTGGAGCGCGTGGCGGCCCTGGGCTATGACGAGACGGCGGTGAATCTGGTGTCCACGCCGCTGTACTCCAACACCACCCTGGTGTCGGTGCTGCCCACCCTGTTCGGCGGCGGCACCATTGTCAGCATGGCCAAGTTCGACGCCCACCGCTTCCTGGAGCTGGCCGAGCAGCACCGCGTCACCCACGCCATGCTGGTGCCGGTGCAGTATCAGCGCATTCTGGCCGAACCGGATTTCGACCGCTTCGACCTGAGCAGCTTCAAGGTGAAGTTCTCCACCAGCGCGCCACTGCGCGCCCACGTGATCGCCGACGCCATGGCGCGCTGGCCGGGCAACATTCTTGAGTTCTACGGCCTCACCGAGGGCGGTGTCACCACCACCCTGAACTGCGCCGAAAACCCCACCAAATGGGCTACCGTGGGCAAGGCCAGCCCGGGCTGCGAGCTGCGCATTATCGGCGAGGACCTCAAAGAGCTGCCCGCCGGCGAGATCGGCGAGATCGTGGGCCGCAGCGGCGCCATGATGCGCGGTTATTACAAGCGCGAGGACAAGACCAACGAGCTGCTGTGGACCAGCCCCGAGGGCGAGGTGTTCTACCGCACCGGGGACATGGGGCGCCTGGACGAGGACGGGTTCCTGTCGGTGCTGGACCGCCGCAAGGACATGATCATTTCCGGCGGCTTCAACGTCTACGCGGAGGACCTGGAGAAGGTGCTGCTCAAGGACGACGATGTGGTGGACGCGGCGGTGATCGCGGTGCCCAGCGAACAGTGGGGTGAAACGCCCCTGGGTCTGGTGGTACTGCGCGAGGGGGCCGAGGGCGACCTGGAGGCGATCCGCGAGCGGGCCAACCAGCAACTGGGCAAGGGGCAGCGTTTGTCCGGCCTGGAGCGCCGCGACGAGCTGCCGCGCAGCACCATCGGCAAGATCCTCAAGCGCGAGCTGCGCGACCCGTACTGGAAGGATCTGGAGCAGAGCAAGCGGGATTGAACGGCTCTCGGCGAAGTGCCGCTACAGCAAGTTTTCTATAGGCAACAACGCGCATAGCCGTGACGCCAGCCGCCGCCCGGCGCTGGCCCGCGGCTCGTCGCGATGGCGCACCGGGCCGCGCTCGTCGCCGGCGCCCCAGACCAGCCCGTCGTCGTCGATCTCGACCCGATAGCTGCTCTGCGGCGCCATGCCCTCCTCGATGAAGGCGGCCACCCGGCCGGCCAGCTCGTCGCTGTTTATGTAGTAGCCCATTTCGGTGTTCAGGTTGACCGAGCGCGGATCCAGGTTAAACGAGCCGACAAACAGTTCGCTGCGGTCCAGCACCATCGCCTTGCTGTGCAGGCTCGCCTTGGAGCGGCCACGGCCGCGCAGCAGGCGTGCCCGATGGCCGCGCGTGTGCGGGTTGGGCCTCAGCTCGTGCACCTCGACGCCGGCGTCCAGCAGCGCCGGCCGGTAGCGGGCGTAGGCGGCGTGCGCGGCGATCACATCATTGGTGGCGAGGCTGTTGGTGAGCAGCGCGATCCGACAGCCCCGCTGATGGAGGGCCTTGAGCGCGGCGACAAAGCGATCCCCGGGGATGAAGTAGCTGGTTTCAATGAGGATTTCACTGAGTCGCCGCTCTCCCAACCGCTTCGCCAGCTGATCCCCGATGAGACGCTGTTCGGCGCCTTTGGCCTTCTCCGGGGGGTCATACAACAGCGACGCCGCCGCCCGCACCTGGCGCTGATCGGCCTCCGCCAGCAGCCGCCGGCAGGCGCTTGGATCGGGGTCCCGATCAATGGGCAGGCGACCCGGCTCCCGGTGCCATTCCCGCAGGCTTCGCCACAGACGATCCGCGTGCGCCCGGGAGCGCCGGCGCAGGGAGCGCAGCCGCACGCTGATATCGCTGTTCCAGTAGGCGTCAAAGGCGGCGCCGGTTTCCGCCACGATCGGGCCACGGGCGTAGATGTCCAGGTCGCGGAAGTTGGTTTGTGGATGCAGGCCGAAATAGTGGTCGGAGATGTTGCGACCGCCGACGATCGCCAGCTCGCCGTCGACGATCCAGGCCTTGTTGTGCATCCTGTGGTTGAGACGCGGGGCGTGGTACAGCCACTGCAGGAAGTGTTTGTAGCGGCCGCGGAACGGGTTGAACAGCCGCACTTCCACGTTCGGGTGGGCGTTCAGCTCCGCCCATTTCACGTCCCGGCCGATCTGGTTGGCGTGGTCGAGCAGCAGGCGCACCTTTACACCCCGTCGGGCCGCTTCCAGGGCCCGGTAGACGAGCAGCTTGCCGACTTCATCGTCTTCCCAGATGTAGTACTGGCAATCCAGCGTCTTGCGGGCCAGCCGGGCGCTGGCGGCGCGCAGGGCAAACGCCTCCTCGCCATCCGGGAGCAAGCAGAAACGGGACGCATCAACGGCCTGGGTAGGCGGGCCCGGTTTCCCCAGGTTACCGTTTCCTTCGGCCTTCAACGTTTCAGGCTGTCGCGGATTTCACGCAGCAACAGGATGTTCTCCGGAACTTCGGGGGTGGGCGGCGGATCGACCGGCGCGGCCGCCTCCTCCCTGCGTTTGAACCGGTTCAGCCCGCGCACCAGAAAGAAGACCGCCCAGGCGACGATCAGAAAACTGATCACGTTATTGATAAAGAGGCCGTAGTTCAGCGTTACGGCGCCGGCGGCCTGGGCGTCGGCGAGGGTCGCGAATGGTCCTTCGCCTTTGAGCACCACGAACAGATCGACGAAATCGACATCGGCCAGCAACAGCCCTATCGGGGGCATGAGGATATCGGAAACCAGGCTCTTTGCGATGGTGCCGAACGCCCCGCCGATAATGATGCCCACCGCCATATCGACCACATTGCCACGTACCGCGAATTCACGAAACTCAGATACCATTCCCATTACGCTATCCTCGTGCTTGCCGGAATCGATCCGTTCTCCATCGATGCATGGTAGCCCGGTTTCATGGTGTGGCGAAACGCCTCCTTGGGGCGCGCTCACGCCACCGATGTAACATCCACCGCGCCAGCGCATCTAAGCTTCGTTAAAGGAGGCGTTTCCCATGCGTGTAATATTTTTGTTAATTCTGCTCGTCAGCTCTCCGACCTGGGCCGCCCAGGCCAGCGCGGTTTTCGCCGGCGGCTGCTTCTGGTGCACGGAGGCCGATTTCGAGAAACTCGATGGTGTCTCGGAAGCGATCAGCGGCTATACCGGCGGCGACGAGGTGGACCCCACCTATCAGCAGGTGGCGGCCGGACGCACCGGGCATACCGAAGCGGTGAAGGTGCTCTATGACCCGGACGTGGTCAGCTACGAGAACCTGCTCGCCTGGTTCTGGAAGCATATCGACCCCACCGACCCGGACGGCCAGTTCATTGACCAGGGCTCGCAGTACCGCAGCGCCATCTTCTACCAGAATGACCAGGAGCGGGCTCTGGCGGAAGCGTCCAAAAAGGCGCTCGATGAAAGCGGTCGTTTCGACAAGGAGGTGGTCACCGAGATCGTGCCGCTGGAGACTTTTTACGTGGCCGAGGATTATCACCAGGACTATTACAAAAAGAGCGCGCTGCGCTATAAGTTCTACCGATACAACTCGGGCCGCGACCAGTTCCTGGAGAAGCACTGGGAAGACCCCGACGCCCGGCCCTGGTTGACTGCCGCCACCGAGGAAGAGGAGGAGCAGGAGGAGGTGACGCTGGGTGCCCCCTGGGAAGGCCCGGAGCACTTCCAGCGGCCCTCCGACGAAGTGTTGAAGCGGGCACTGCCGGAAATCGCCTTCAAGGTGACCCGCGAGGACGCCACCGAGCGGGCGTTCAAGAACCCGTACCACGACCTGAAGAAAGAGGGCATCTACGTGGACGTGATCAGCGGCGAGCCGCTGTTCTCTTCCACCGACAAGTACGATTCCGGCACCGGCTGGCCCAGTTTTACCCGCCCTATCGACGAGCGGTTCGTGACCACCCATGAAGACAACAGCCTGTGGTGGGCCACCCGCACCGAGGTGCGCAGCCGCTACGCGGACTCCCACCTGGGGCATGTGTTCGATGACGGGCCGGCGCCCACCGGCCAGCGCTGGTGCATGAACTCCGCCGCCCTGGAGTTCATTCCCAAGGCGCGCATGGCCGAACTGGGCTACGAGGAATACCTGCCGCTGTTCGATTGACCCGAAGCGGTCAGATGAAGTCCCGGGGTATCGCGTGGTGCCAGTTTTGGGAGTACACGCGACGCCCCGCTTCGTACGCGTCCAGCTCGGCGGCGATCTCGAAGTGTTCCGCATCACAGGTGAGCACGGTGCGGGTGATCACTTCGATGTCCCAGTCGTCGCGCTTGAACGCCCTCTGAGTATAGGTCTCGCCGCGCGACGACAGCACATCATCCAGCTGAATGCTGTACCACTCCCGGGTGTTGCGGGTGATCTCGGTGCCGATATCGGGGAGCCGGAAGGTGCCGTCGTTGTTGGTCACTTCCAAGGTCGTCACGTTGTCGGCCAGTTCGCGCAGCACCCGCCATTCGTGTTCGCCGGGCTGCAACGGCTCCACCGATAACGGCGGGCTGCCCTCGGGCATCGCCATGGCCGGCAGTTGAGCATCTTCATCCCGGGGAGGCCGGGCCGGCAACCGGAGGCTGCTGCTCTGCATCGCCACCATCAGCGTTACCGGCGCCGGCGGCGTCCAGGCCAGGGGCCAGTAGCTGCTCGATATCGATAACCGCAAGCGGTGCCCCGGCGGAAAGTGCTGGGCGATGCCGTTCATGTCGACCCGTACCCGGTAGTACTGGTAGGGCTCCAGCCGCTCCGGTGTTTCGTGGCTGTCGCGGTGGGTGAGGTTGAGCAAGCCGTAGGTGACGCGGGTGGTTTCGCCGTCGGGCGCCACATCCGAGAGTCGCACAGCCACCATCGCGAACGGCTGATCCGCCGCCAGGTCGAGCTCGACGCTGGGTTGCCCGAAGATATGCAGCCCCTGGCTGAGTGGCCGCGTTTCGAACACCAGCGCGCCGCCGTCTTCCTCGCGCTGGTCGCCGGGCAGATCCGGTGTGGCGGCGTAGGAGCACCATTTGCCGGCGTTGATACCGAGGCTTAACGGCGAACGCACTTCAAGTATCGCCTGCTGCTGCGAGGAGGTGTCCTGCACCGGTGAGTGTTCCGGCACCAGCCGATGCGGCGCCAGGGTGTAGCACGCCTCCTCGATGTGCGGCGACGGCCATGTTTGCTCGCCCACCCAGCGGCCAGGCCGGTTTTCATAGGTGCGGTTGGGCGGCATGCTGTCCTGCTCCCAGGCGCGCAGCATGGGCCCGTCCATGACGCCGTTCTCCTGGCCTTTCAACCAGTAGTCCCACCAGCGTACCGCTTCCTGCAGGAAACCCACCGCCGGGCCGGGCACACCCTGGTGGGGATACTTGTGCGCCCAGGGCCCGATCAGGCCCTTGCGCGGTACCTCGAGGTGCTCGAGAAGGCGGAAGATGGTGTTGGTGAAGCCGTCGGCCCAGCCGCCCACCGCGTACACCGGGCACTGTATCGCCGCGTAGTTTTCACGGATGGAACTCGCCTTCCAGTACGCCGTGCGCCGCTGATGACGCAGCCAGGACTCCAACCATAGGCCACTGCCTTTCAGGCGCTCGAACCAGAGCTCCCGCCAGCGTTCCCCGGCGATGTCCGGGTCCGGCGGCAGGCTGTTGAACGCGAACATCACCGTCGCTTCCGACAGGTTGTCGCCGAGCAGGCAGCCGCCCATATAGTGCATGTTATCGACATAGAGATCGTCGCTGGAGCAGGCGCTGATGATCGCCTTGAGCGCCGGCGGCCGCTCGGCGGCGACCTGCAGGCTGTTAAAGCCGCCCCAGGAGATGCCCATCATGCCCACATTGCCGTCGCACCAGGGCTGGTCGGCGATCCAGGCGATGGCGTTGACGCCGTCCTCTTTCTCCTCGCGGGTGTACTCATCGGTGAGCACCCCTTCCGAGTCGCCGCTGCCGCGCATATCCACGCGCACGCAGGCGTAACCGTGGCCGGCCATATAGGGGTGGTTAACCGAATCGCGCGCGCGCGTCACATCCCTCTTGCGGTAGGGAATGTATTCCATGATCGCCGGCACCGGATGCTGCTCCGCGTCCACCGGCAGCCAGATGCGCGCCGCCAGGCGCGTGCCGTCCGGCATCGGTATAAACAGGTTTTCAATGACGCGTGTCTGGCAGGGCAGTGAAACATCCGTTTCCATGGCACCTCCTTGCGGCCCGCCGGTTTATACCGGGCTCAGTTTGAAGTCCAACGTATCGAGGCAGGTCTGGTATCTCTCGTGCAGTTCGTCGCGACTCTCCGCGCCGAGAAAGATCTCGCCGAGGTTGTAGAAGAAATTGTGCTGATTGGGCAGATCCTTGAGCTCCGTGCCCGCTTCCACCTCGATGCGAATCTGGGTTCCGGGAAAACGTTGCTCCAGGGTCTGCATGACTTTTTCGGTGGGCAGCTCGAGCACGCGCGCGTTTTCGTAGTACGGAATGTCGAACTTTCCGGCGACCTTATAGAGGCCTTCACCACTGGGCATGCGCGGTGTCTTGCCGAGCGCGATATCCAGTGCCACTTCATGGTTGGATATGCCGTCGACGAGAATGAACATCTCACTGTGCGATTGGGAGATGCGGGTATTGAATTCGATCACCTTGAGAGCGTCGCTCTCCTCGTCCCAGAGAAATTCGACGTTGAAGCAACCGTTGTCGAAGCCAATGTGCTCGAAGTAGCGCCGGCAAGCATCGATCATTCTGTCGTGCACCTGTTTCGGCAATTGCGACGGGTATTCGATGCTGCCGTACATCTTCCCGCTCTTGTCCGGCGGCATATCCAGGATACCGTGAACACGAACCTCGCCGTTATAGACCGACCCTTCCGGAGAGACCTGCCTGCCCGTGACAATCTCTTCGGCGATACAGCTGTTACCGTCGTGATCGTGGATTTGCTCGGGTGTTCTGACGTGTTTCAGTGCCTGATTGAAGGTGTCACCGAACTGGCCGATCTCCGCGCGGATGGTGTCGATGGCCTGGTCGAACTGCTCGCGGCTTTCAATTTTGAAGCCGAGCTGCGACGCGAACGCTTTGATCGGCTTGAGCCAGAACGGAAACGCCAGCGTCACCTGGTCAAAGGGGTTGTCGGTGAACGGATCGACCCGGTTGAACGCCGGCACCGTCTCCGGAATGGACTTTTCCTGCTCCAGCCGGCTCCAGTATTTGTGCTCGCACTTGAACACGCTTTCCAGGGAGGGCGCGGGCAGGCCGAGCTCCCGGTTAAGCAGCGGCACCAGTGCACTGGTCGGAAAATCCCACTGCGCCAGGATGCCGTGAACTTCCTCGCCGAGGTCAAACAGTTCCTGACGCGCCTGATCCAGCAACTCGTCGAAGTCCTGATGGTCGGGCTCCAGCAACCGCTTCTCGTCGAGAAGGTTAATGAACCGACAACCGGAAGCTCCGGATAGCGTCTCCAACTCCTGGCGCTGGGCGTCCATCAGCGCCGGTACAACGATGTTCCGCTTCATCTTTCAAGCTCTCCATGCTGTGTATGGGCCCGGGTGCGNAGCACCCGATCCTTGGCCCGCTGATGACTCAATAGAACGTAAAGGTTACGTGAAGATGCGTCTGTAAAATCGTGTATCGGAGAGGGCGGGGGAAGAGAGAGGAACAGGGAGAAGTCGTTCGGCCGACCGCGACGCCGGCCGAACGGGGGAGCGGCCGACGCTATTCCACGGTGACCGATTTGGCGAGGTTGCGCGGCTGATCCACATCGGTACCGCGCAACACCGCCACATGGTAACTGAGCAGTTGTAGCGGCACGGTGTAGACAATCGGGGCGATGCTTTCCGGCACGGCGGGCATGTTCAGCACATGGATGCCCTCGCCCTCTTTAACGTGGGCGTTCTTGTCCGCGAACACATAGAGTTCGCCGCCCCGGGCGCGCACTTCCTGCAGGTTCGACTTCAGCTTTTCCAGCAGCTGGTCGTTGGGCGCCACCGCCACCACCGGCATCTCTTTGTCGACCAGCGCCAGCGGGCCGTGTTTGAGTTCGCCGGCCGGGTAGGCCTCGGCGTGGATATAGGAGATTTCCTTGAGCTTGAGCGCCCCTTCCATGGCCACCGGGAAGTGCACGCCGCGGCCCAGGAACAGCGTGTGGTGCTTTTCCACGAAGGCGCGGGACAGGGTTTCGATGGGCTTGTCCAGGGCCGCCGCCTGCTCCAGGAGATTGGGCAGCTGGCGCAGCTCGGAAAGAATCGTTTCGATCCGGTCGTCGCCCAGGCCCTTGCGGCGGCCCAGGGCCAGCACCAGCATCATCAGGCCGGTGAGCTGGGTGGTGAACGCCTTGGTGGAGGCCACGCCGATCTCCGGGCCGGCCTTGGTGAGAAACACCAGCTCGGACTCGCGCACCAGCGAGGAGCCGTCCACGTTGCAGATCGCCAGACGGCCAACGTAGTCCTTGCCGCCGGTGTCCCGCAGGGCGGCCAGGGTATCGGCGGTTTCACCACTCTGTGAAATGGTGACGAACAGGGTGCCTTCCGGCACCACGTGCCGGCGGTAGCGGAATTCGCTGGCCACTTCCACCTGGCAGGGAATGCCCGCCATCGCTTCCAGCCAGTAACGGGCCACCATGCCGGCGTGGTAGCTGGTGCCGCAGGCGACGATCTGCACCGTGCGCACCCGGTCGAAGATGGCGGCGGCGCTGTCCCCGAAGGCGGCGCTCACCGCGTCGGGCGAATCGATACGCCCTTCCAGGGTGCGCTGGATGGCGGCGGGCTGCTCGAAGATTTCCTTCTGCATGTAGTGCCGGTACGGCCCTTTGTCTGCGTCTTCGTGGGTGCCGTCCAGTTCATGCACGGTACGCTCCGCCGGCTCACCGTCGGCGTCGGTGATGGTGACAGCGTCCACGGTGACGTCCACCAGATCGCCCTCTTCAAGAAAGATGAAGCGGTTGGTCACCGGCAACAGGGCCAGCTGATCGGAGGCCACGTAGTTTTCGTCGATGCCCAGGCCCACCACCAGCGGCGAACCGGAGCGCACCGCCACCAGCCGGTCGGGCTCATTCTGGTCGATCACGCCCAGGGCGTAGGCGCCGTGCAGACGCGCGACGCTGGCGCGTACCGCGGCCACCAGATTGCCGGTCTCCTTGAGGGCGCGATGGATCAGGTGGGCGATCACCTCGGTGTCGGTCTGCGAGGTGAAGGCGTAACCGTCGGCTTCCAGTTCGTCCTTGAGTTCCTGGAAGTTCTCGATAATGCCGTTGTGCACCACCGCCAGCCCGTTGCCGGACATATGCGGGTGGGCGTTGTCCTCGGACGGACGGCCATGGGTGGCCCAGCGCGTGTGTGCGATACCCAGGAAGCCGGTGCTGTTCTGCTCGCGCACCGCCTCTTCCAGCGCCGCGACCTTGCCCTGGCGGCGCACGCGGAGCAGGCCCTGATCGTTGAGCAGGGCCACGCCCGCACTGTCGTAGCCCCGATATTCCAAGCGCTTCAGGCCGGTGATCAGGATATTGCTGACATTACGATGGGCAATGGCGCCGACGATTCCACACATGTGCTTTTCCTTTTTGTCCGTTCCGTGCCTATTTCTTTTCCGGCCGCGACCAGTTCTGAATGTTGCGCTGCTGGCCACGGGCCACCGCCAGGCCCTGGTCGGGCACGTCCTTGGTCACCACACTGCCGGCGCCCACGGTGGCATTTTCGCCGATGGTGACCGGCGCCACCAGCGATGAATTGGAGCCGATAAAGGCGCCGTCCTTCATCACCGTCTGGAACTTGTTCACGCCATCGTAGTTGCAGGTAATGGTGCCCGCGCCCACATTGACGCCCTTGCCGATACGGCTGTCGCCAATGTAGGTGAGGTGGTTCACTTTCGAGCCCTCGCCCACGTAGGCTTTCTTGGTCTCCACGAAGTTGCCGACCTTGGCCCGGGCGGCCAGCTCGGTGCCCGGACGCAGACGGGCGAACGGGCCCACCTGGCAGTGTTCACCGACCACCGCGCCGTCCACCACCGAGTTCGCCTCGATGTGGGTGCCGCTGCCGATGCGGGCGTTGCGGATCAAGCAGTTCGGGCCCACGGTGACGCGGTCGCCGATCACCACGTCGCCTTCCAGCACGGTGTTGATGTCGAGGGTGACGTCCTCGCCGCACTGCAGGTTGCCACGGATATCCAGACGGTCCGGATCCAGCAGGGTGACGCCGGCGCGCATCAACGCTTCCGCGCGGACCCGCTGATAGACCCGTTCCAGACGCGCCAGCTGCACCCGGTCATTAACGCCGTCCACTTCCCAGGCGTGGCCGGGCTGCTCGGTGACCACTTCCATGCCGGCGTCCACCGCCATGGCGATCAGGTCGGTGAGGTAGTACTCGCCCTGGGCGTTGCTGTTGGAGAGTCGCGGCAGGCTGTCGTTCAGGAAGCGACGGGTACAGGCCAGTATGCCGGTGTTGATTTCGCGGACCGCTTTTTCGTCGTCGCTGGCGTCTTTCTGCTCCACCACACGGCGTACCTTGCCATCCGCGTCGCGAATCACACGGCCGTAGCCGGAGGGGTCATCCAGCGTCAGGGTCATCAGCGCCAGGCTCCGGTCGTCCACGCGGGCCACGAAATCACGCAGGGTTTGCGGCTGGATCAGGGGCACGTCGCCGTACAGTACCAGCACCACATCCTCTTCCAGGTGCGGCAGCGCCTGGGCCACCGCGTGGCCGGTGCCGAGCTGCTCGGCCTGTTCCGCCCATTGCAGCCGCGAACCGGTCACCGCCTGACGGACGGCGTCGCCGCCGTGACCGTAAATCAGCACGGTGTTATCCGGGTCGAGGGCGCCGGCGGCGTCCACCACGTGCTGCACCATGGGTCGCCCGGCAATCGGGTGGAGTACCTTGGGGAGATCCGATTTCATGCGGGTTCCCTTGCCCGCCGCGAGAATCACTACCGCCAGATTCATGCTCCGCTTCCTTGAGTTCCGTGGTGATAACAAAAAAAGGGCAGCTCAGGGCCACCCTTTTTTGATTCAGCTTGTACCGAAAGCCGGGCGTTACCGCTTGGCCATCTTCTTGATTTGCTCGATGGTACGCAAGCGCGCGGACGCTTCGGCCAGGGTGATGGCGGCGCGCGAGTAGTCCATGTCGGCGTTCTTGCCTTCCAGGGCTTCCTTGGCGCGCTGCTTGGCTTCTTCCGCCTGGGCGCCGTCCATATCCTGGGCCCGCTCGGCGGTGTCCGCCAGAACGGTGACCAGTTTCGGCTGGATTTCCAGGAAGCCGCCGGAGACGTAGAACACTTCCTCGTCTCCGTTTTGCTTCTTCACGCGAACCGGGCCGGGCTTGAGCCGGGTGAGCAAGGGCGCGTGACCGGGCATGACACCCAGGTCCCCTTCCACACCGGCGGCCACTACCAGCTCGACCAGTCCGGAGAACAGCTGCTTTTCGGCACTAACGATATCGCAATGCACGGTCATCGCCATCTGTGTTCCTCCCCGGGCGGTTACTTGTCACCGCGTTTGTTGTAGGCCTCTACAACCTCGTCGATGGAGCCCTTCATGTAGAAGTCCTGCTCGGGGATGTGGTCATAATCACCGTTCAGGATACCCTGGAAGGACCGGATGGTGTCCTTCAGGGAGACGTATTTGCCCGGTGCGCCGGTGAATACTTCCGCCACGAAGAACGGCTGTGACAGGAAGCGTTCGATTTTACGCGCGCGGGATACGGTCAGCTTATCCTCTTCGGACAGCTCGTCCATACCCAGAATCGCGATGATGTCCTTGAGTTCCTTGTAGCCCTGCAGAACGGTCTGCACGCCACGGGCCGCCTCGTAGTGCTCCTGGCCAATCACCAGCGGATCCAGCTGGCGGGAGGTGGAGTCGAGCGGGTCGATCGCCGGGTAGATACCCTTGGAGGCGATGTCACGGCTCAGTACCACGGTGGCGTCCAGGTGGGCGAAGGTGGTCGCCGGGGACGGGTCGGTCAAGTCATCCGCGGGCACGTATACCGCCTGCACGGAGGTAATGGAACCGGTCTTGGTGGAGGTGATCCGTTCCTGCAGAACGCCCATCTCTTCCGCCAGGGTCGGCTGGTAACCCACCGCGGAGGGCATCCGGCCCAGCAGTGCCGATACCTCGGTACCCGCCAGGGTGTAACGGTAGATGTTATCCACGAAGAACAGAACGTCACGGCCTTCGTCACGGAACTTCTCGGCCATGGTCAGACCGGTCAGCGCCACGCGCAGACGGTTACCCGGCGGCTCGTTCATCTGGCCGTAGACCAGGGACACCTTGTCGAGAACGTTGGAGTCCTTCATCTCGTGGTAGAAGTCGTTACCCTCACGGGTACGCTCACCCACACCGGCGAACACGGAGAAACCGGAGTGNTCGATCGCGATGTTCCGGATCAGCTCCATCATGTTCACGGTTTTACCCACGCCGGCGCCGCCGAACAGGCCTACCTTACCGCCCTTGGCGAACGGGCAGACCAGGTCGATCACCTTGATGCCGGTTTCAAGCAGTTCGTTGGTGGCTGCCTGATCCGCGTAAGAGGGTGCCTCACGGTGAATGGACATGCGCTCTTCTTCACCGATCGGACCCGCTTCGTCGATCGGGCGACCGAGCACGTCCATGATCCGGCCCAGGGTCTTGGTGCCCACCGGCACCTGAATCGGTTCGCCGGTGTCGGTGACACCCAGGCCACGCTTCAGACCTTCGGTTGAGCCCATCGCGATGGTGCGCACCACGCCGTCACCCAACTGCTGCTGAACTTCCAGCGTGGTTTCGGTACCGTCCACGGTGAGAGCGTCATACACCTTTGGCACGTTTTCGCGCGGGAATTCGACGTCGATCACAGCACCGATGATCTGAACAATACGACCGCTACTCATGCTTGCATCCTCTTAACTTGCGTTTTCGCCGCGTGCTGTCTGAGACAGACACTAGACCGCGGCGGCACCACCAACGATTTCAGAAATTTCCTGCGTAATGGCCGCCTGGCGCGCCTTGTTGTACACCAGCTGGAGGTCATTAATGATCTCGCCGGCGTTATCACTGGCCGCCTTCATGGCGACCATGCGCGCTGCCTGTTCACAGGCATTGTTCTCGACCACGCCCTGGTACACCTGGGATTCAATGAACCGGACCAGCAGTTCATCCAGGATTTCCTTGGGCTCAGGCTCGTAGATATAGTCCCAATGACGCTGAAACTCTTCGTCTTGCGAGGCTTCAAGCGGCAGCAACTGAATGCTTTTGGGTGACTGCGTCATGGTGTTCACGAACTCGTTGTACACCAGGTACAGACGGTCNATCTCACCATTTTCAAAGGCGTCGAGCATCACCTTGATGGAGCCGATCAGATCGCTCAGGTGCGGGGTGTCGCCCAGACCGTTGACGGTGGCCTGAACGTCACCGCCGACGCTCTTGAAGAAGGCGATGCCCTTGCTGCCTACCACGCAGTACTGCGCCTTGGCNCCTTCCTGCTCCCACTGACGGGCGCTTTTCACGACCTTCTTCAGCAGGTTGGCGTTCAAGCCGCCACTGAGGCCCCGGTCGGAGGTCACCACGATGTAACCGACGTTCTTCACTTCCCGCTCTTGCAGGTAGATGTGCCGGTACTCCAGATCAGCGTTGGCAAGATGGGCAACCACCTGACGCATACGGCTCGCGTAGGGCTTGCTGGCAGCCATACGGTCCTGCGCTTTACGCATTTTGCTGGCTGCCACCATCTCCATCGCACGAGTGATCTTCTTCGTGCTCTGGACACTAGAGATCTTGCCTTTGATCTCTTTACCGCTAGCCATAGGACTAATCCTTTCTTAGCGAATTACCAGGTTTGGGTGGACTTGAATTGATCGATGGCGTCTTTAATGCCGGCCTCGATCTCATCGTTGTAGTCACCCTTTTCGTTGATCTTGTCCATCAACGCTTTCTGTTCGCTGTTCATATAATCCAGCAGCGCGGCTTCGAAGGCGCCGATCTTGCTGACCTCGATGCCTTTCAGGTAGCCGTTGTTCGCCGCGTACAGCACCACGCCCATTTCGGCNACGGACATCGGGCTGTATTGCTTCTGCTTCATCAGCTCGGTGACGGCCTGACCGTGCTCGAGCTGCTCACGGGTGGCCTCGTCCAGGTCGGAAGCGAACTGAGCGAACGCCGCCAGTTCCCGGTACTGGGCCAGTGCCAGACGGATACCACCGCCGAGCTTCTTGATGATCTTGGTCTGCGCGGAACCGCCCACACGGGAAACCGAGATGCCGGCGTTCATGGCCGGGCGGATGCCGGCGTTGAACAGGCTGGTTTCCAGGAAGATCTGACCATCGGTAATGGAGATCACGTTGGTGGGTACGAACGCGGACACGTCACCGCCCTGGGTCTCAATGATCGGCAGCGCGGTCAGGGAACCGGTCTTGCCTTTCACTTTACCGTCGGTGAACTTCTCGACGAATTCCTCGTTTACCTTGGCGGCGCGTTCCAGCAGACGGGAGTGCAGGTAGAACACGTCACCCGGGTAGGCTTCACGGCCCGGCGGGCGGCGCAGCAGCAGGGAAATCTGACGGTAGGCCCAGGCTTGCTTGGTGAGATCGTCATAAACGATCAGNGCGTCTTCGCCGCGGTCACGGAAGTACTCGCCCATGGCGCAGCCGGCGAACGGGGCCAGGAACTGCATGGAAGCCGGGTCGGAGGCGGAAGCCGCCACGATCACGGTGTTTTCCATGGCACCGTGCTCTTCCAGCTTGCTCACCACGTTGGCGATGGTGGACTGCTTCTGACCGATGGCGACGTAGACACACTTAATACCAGAGTCTTTCTGGTTAATGATGGTGTCCACCGCCACGGCGGTCTTACCGATCTGGCGGTCGCCGATGATCAGCTCACGCTGGCCACGGCCGATGGGGGTCATGGCGTCGATGGATTTGAAACCGGTCTGTACCGGCTCATTCACCTCTTTACGCCAGATCACGCCGGGCGCCACTTTCTCGACGGCGTCGGTTTCGGCGGCGTCCACCGGACCTTTGCCGTCCACCGGGTTACCCAGGGCGTCGACCACGCGGCCGAGCAGTTCCGGGCCCACCGGCACTTCCAGAATGCGGCCGGTGCAGCGGACCTTCTGGCCCTCCGCCAGACCCAGGTAATCGCCCAGCACCACGGCGCCCACGGAGTCCTGCTCCAGGTTGAGGGCCATGCCGAAGATGCCGCCCTCAAACTCGATCATTTCGCCGAACATCACGTCGGCCAGACCATGAATGCGCACGATGCCGTCAAATACGGATACCACCGTACCTTCGTTCCGTGCCTCGGTGGAGGTATCAAGTTTCGCAATGCGCGACTTGATAATCTCGCTGATTTCGGACGGGTTGAGTTGCTGCATCTCTAATCCCTCAAACTCAAGAGTTCAGTTGCTCTGCCAGGCGGTTAAGCCGGCCGCGCACACTGCCATCAATTACGGTATCGCCGGCTCTCACCAGCACGCCACCAATGAGTGACTCGTCAACGGAGGTGGACACCTGCACATTCCGGCCCAGGCGCGTTTTCAGCGCCGCCACCAGTTTGTCGGTCTCGGCGTCTTCCAGTTCGAACGGCGCGATCAACTCCACATCAATGGTGCGTTGATCTTCCGCCGCCAGTTCGTGGAACAACATTGCGATGGTCGGCAACAGGGCCAGACGCTTGTTGTCNGCGAGCTGGGCGATAAAATTGCGAGCGCTCTCGTTGAGCTCATCGCCACAAACGTCGCCTATCGCTTTCGCCTGTGTCTCGCTGTCCAGCTCCGGCTGGTCCAGGTAGGCACGCATGGTGGCTTCCTGCGCCACTGCCGCCGCCAGGCCCAGCATCTGCTCCCATTCCGCCAGCGCGTTCTGTTCCTTGGCGAACATGAACGCGGCCTTGGCGTATGGGCGTGCGATGGTGGTCAATTCAGCCATGGGGTGCCATCCGTATCACTCAGAGTTGAGCCGCCAAGTCGTCCAGCAGCTGCTTGTGTGCGTCGCGGTTCACTTCGCGGCCCAGCACTTGCTCGGCGCCACTCAATGCCAGAGCGGACACCTCTTTGCGCAGCTCTTCACGGGCGCGGTTGATCTCCTGATCGATCTCGGACTGGGCCTTCTCGATCAGACGCTCACCTTCGGTGCGTGCCTGGTCTTTGGCTTCCTCGACGATCTGATTCGCCCGTTTGTTGGCCTGCTCGATGATTTCGGACGCCTTTTCTTTGGCTTCCTTAAGGTTCGAGGAGGCTTTTTCCTGCGCCAGCACCAGATCGCGCTCAGCCCGATCCGCGGCGCTCAGGCCCTCTGCGATTTTCTGCTTCCGTTCTTCCAGCGCCTTGGAAATAGGCGGCCAGACGAACTTCATGCAGAAGATCACGAACAGGGCGAACCAGATGGCCTGGCCAATTAGTGTCGCATTAATATTCATGCCAACACCTCAATCCGCGTTGCATAGATTTCCCAAAATCGGGGCTTATTTCGAAAAGCGCGATTTACTGGAAAATCAGCAGGAACGCGATAGCGATACAGATAATCGGCACGGCGTCCAGCAGGCCCGCGATAATGAACATGCGGGTTTGCAGCATCGGTGCCAGTTCCGGCTGCCGTGCGACGGATTCCAGAAAACGACCGCCCATCATGCCGAAGCCGAGACCGGCGCCGATGGCCGCCAGGCCAGCAACGATTGCAGCAGCAAGAAATTGAATGCCTTCCATTGTTACACTCCCGTAAGTGCTCAGTTGGTTTGGAAAATGAAACTTAGTGCTCTTCCACCGCCATACTCAGGTAGACGATGGTCAGGACCATGAAGATGAACGCCTGGAGGGTGATGACCAGGATGTGGAAAACCGCCCACGGCCACGCGCCGATAAACTGCCAGGTCCCCATCATGGCCGCCACCAGGATGAATACGAATTCACCGGCGTACATGTTGCCGAAAAGCCGCAGACCCAGAGACACCGGCTTGGACAGCAGGCTGATGGTTTCCAGGACCAGGTTGACCGGCAGAAGAAGGAACTTCAGAACGATGTTGTCGCTCTCGAAGGGCTTGAACGTCAGCTCACCGATAAAGCCGCCGACACCCTTGGCCTTGATGGTGAAACCGATGATCAGCAACATCACCGTGAAGGACATGCCCAGGGTGATGTTGGGGTCGGTGGTGGGCACGATCTTGAAGTACGCCTGGTGCGCGTCCCAGCCGAAGAAAGTGACCATGGTCCACTCGAAAAGCTTGGGGAACAGGTCGACGGGGATCAGATCCATCAGGTTCATCAGGAACACCCAACAGAAGATCACCAGCGACAGCGGAGCGATCAGCTTGCTCTTGCCGTGAAAGGTGTCACGCACCTGGTTGTCGACGAACTCGATGATGGATTCCATGAAATTCATGAAACCGGAGGGCACACCGGCGGTGGCTTTGCGCGCCACCAGCCAGAACATCAGACACATAATGATGCCGAGACCGCCGGCCCATGCCAGGGAGTCCACATGGAACGCCATGAAACCCATGTCCGTGGCTTCCTGTGCGTTGTGCGCGAACGTCCAGGTGCTGGTCTCCAGCGTTTCGACCACGTCCCCGTGGTGGTCTAAACGCTCGTAGCCCTCGGGCAAACGGCCATAGGTGAGATTCCCTAGATGGTGCTTGATATATTCGCTGGCGGAGCTCGCTGCCATATCGTTACCTACAGTCTAGTCTTCTTGCCCGTAACGTTCCGTTCCAAGGCGGGCATCCAGGCGCGCGACCTGAACCCAGCCGGCGATTTGCGCCGACATGAAGGCGAGGAACAAAACCATTGCTGTCATTGATTCGCGCATTTGCGGTACTTCGGCGAACGTCAGCCAGAACAGCACCAGCATGATGGCGATTTTGCCGATCTCCGCTCTTATCGCGGCGCCGGCCATGCGCTTGGCCGCACGGTTTCCCGGGTGCAGCCACACTTGGAAGCCACCCCAAGCATAGGCGATCAGGCTGATGGTCCCGCCCCAGAGCGCCGCCAGACCGATAGTGCTTCCGGCGATCACGGCGGCCAGCGCGGCGATGACGACCACGCTGGTGGTCTGGGCGCGCATCAAGCCCCAGAACAAGGTCCTGCGGGCTGATTCGTCTAAATTGGCCACCTTGCTCCCGGGTTTCGTCGCTGGCTACGCCTGGGTGTTATCAGGTGAAGGTCGCGGGTACCCCCTGATCTTTGGCGCGGGAAGTATATGAGGAAGGCATAGCGGTATCAACCGGCACGGGCAATTGTTTGCCTTGAAAGTGCCGGGCGGAAGGAGAAAAAGTCTGTTGCCGCCCTACAAAAAGGATCAATTTGTATCAGCGTATGTAGAAAGCTAACGCCGCGAACGGATTTCAGTCAAGTCGTTTGATGTAGATGAACAACGAGCCCGCTACTTGATGTGGGCCAGAATGCCGTCCAGTTCATCCAGGTTGTTGTAGCTGATCACCAGCTTGCCCTTGCCGGCGTTGCCCTGCTGAATCTGCACCGGGGCGCCGAGACGGTCGGACAGGTCGTTGATCAGATGCCGCACATTCGGGTCCTCCTTGGCCGGCGCCGGCTTGGCGGGCTTTTCCTTCTCGAATTCGCGCACCAGGGTTTCGGTCTGGCGCACCGACAACCCCTTGGCGACCACGGTGCGCGCCGCTTCCACCTGCTTGGCGCCGGTCAGCGACAGCAGGGCACGGGCGTGGCCCATTTCCAGGTCGCCGTGTTCAAGCAGCTTTTTGACGTCCGCTTCCAGGCTCATCAGCCGCAGCAGGTTGGTGACCATGGCGCGGGACTTGCCCACCGCGTCGGCGACCTGCTGGTGGGTGAGACCGAATTCTTCCTTGAGCCGGGACAGCGCCAGCGCCTCTTCCATGGGGTTGAGGTTTTCGCGCTGAATGTTCTCGATCAGCGACATGGCGATGGCGGCTTCGTCCGGCACCTCCCGGATCACCGCCGGGATGGCGTCCAGCTCGGCCATCTGCGCCGCCCGCCAGCGGCGCTCGCCGGCGATGATTTCGTAGCGGTTATCGCCCAGCGGGCGCACCACGATGGGCTGCATGACGCCCTGCGCGCGGATCGACTCCGCCAGCTCCTCGAGCGCATCGGCGGACATGTCCTTGCGCGGCTGGTAGCGGCCGCGTTGCATCAGCTCCACCGGCAGGTGGCGCAGATCGCCGTCGCGGGGCGGGCGCTGGGCCTGTTGCTCCGACGCCTCGCCGTCACCCTCGACGCTCACTTCTTCGGGCTGGCGCTGGTACGCCTCGTTGCTGCTGAGCAGGGCGTCGAGACCCTTGCTGAGACCGCGTTTACGCTTTGCCGCCATAGTCGGTGCCTCTACCTCATGCCTGGGATTGCGGAGTTTGCGGAGAGGCCTTGGCATTTTGCATGGCCTGTTCGCGCCGCAGGATTTCGCCCGCCAGCGCCAGATAGCTGACCGCGCCCCGGGATTTGGGGTCGTAGGTGATCACCGGCGCACCGTGGCTGGGCGCTTCCGCCAAGCGCACGTTGCGGGGAATAATGGTGCGGTAGACCTTGTCGCCGAAGTGGCTGATCAGCTGGTTGGAAACGTCGTTGGACAGGCTGTTGCGCGGGTCGTACATGGTGCGCAACAGGCCGCCGATGTGCAGCTTGGGATTGAGCACGGTGCGGATCTTCTCGATGGTGTTCATCAGCGAGGTGAGACCCTCCAGCGCGTAGTACTCGCACTGAATCGGCACGATCACCGAGTCCGCCGCGGTGAGCGCGTTGACGGTGAGCATGTTCAGCGACGGCGGGCAGTCGACGATGATGTAGTCGTAGTTGCCGCGGATGCGCGCCAGCGCGTTGCGCAGGCGGAATTCGCGCATCTTCATGTCCAGCAGCTGCACTTCGGCGGCGGTCAGGTCGCCGTTGGCGGCGATCAGGTCGAAGCCGGAATCCTTGGGGGTGCCGACCACCGCGTCTTCCACGTTCACTTCGCCCATCAGCACGTCGTGGATGGTGTATTCCGGCTCGTACTTATCCACACCGGCGCCGCTGGTGGCGTTACCCTGTGGATCAATGTCCACCAGCAACACCTTCTTGCGCGTCGCCGCCAGGGAAGCGGCCAGATTGACGCTGCTGGTGGTCTTGCCCACTCCACCTTTCTGGTTGGCAATGGCAAAAACGGTGGTCACTGCGGTCTCCTTATTCCGGCACGTGCGGTCCGGCCCGGCTGGCGATCACCAGCACGCGGGCCTCCGCCAGTCCGGGGACCGACAGAGGCGCCACCCGGGCGTGCCAGCCGGCGGGCAGGTCGGCCAGTTCCTGGTCGGCGGCGGCGGCCTTCATGGCGAGAACGCGGCTGCCGTCGGTGATCAGGGGGGCCAGGGCCCGCAGCATGTCCGGCAGGGCGGCGAACGCCCGGCTGATGATCTGCGATGGAGCATTACGGTACTGTTCCACGCGGGTGTTCACAACCTCCACGTTGGAAAGCCCCAATTCCCGGCGGGCGTGGCGCACGAAGCGGGTTTTCTTGCCGTTGCTGTCGAGCAGCACGAAACGCAGATCCGGCCGGGCGATGGCCAGCGGGATACCGGGCAGGCCGGCGCCGGTGCCCACGTCCAGAGTGTCGCGGTCGTCCAGATGCGCCAGCACCGACAGCGAGTCCAGCAGATGGCGCTGGATCATCTCGCCCGGGTCGCGCACCGCGGTGAGGTTGTAGGCGCGGTTCCATTTCACCAACAGGTCGCGGTAATCGAGCAGCGCCTGCTGCCGGGCATCGTCCAGCGACACACCCAGTTGCTGGAGGCCGCCGGCCAGGCGGTCCCGGTCGGTCATGCCTGCCGGGCCGCCTGGTGACGATGCTTCTTGAGGAAGATCAGCAGCAGCGAGATCGCCGCCGGGGTGACCCCGGGAATACGGCCGGCCTGGCCGATGGTCTCGGGGCGCACGTCCTCGAGTTTCTGCTTCACCTCGTTGGACAGCCCCTGCACCGCCCGGTAGTCGAAGTCCGGCGGCAGGGCCTGATCCTCGGCGGCGCGCAGCTTGGCGATTTCCGCTTCCTGGCGGTCGATGTAGCCGGCGTACTTGGCGACGATCTCCACCTGCTCGATCACCGCCGGCGCCGCCGGCGCCAGGCCCGCCGCCTCGGCCAGCGGCCGGTAGCTCAGCTCCGGCCGCTTGAGCAGATCCATCAGGGTGTATTCATGGGGCAGCGGCTTGTCGAGCAGCGCGTTGACGCGCTCCGCCTCCGCCGTGCCGGGACGCACGAAGGTGGCCTTGAGCCGGGCCTGTTCGCGCTCCATGCCTTCGCGCTTGGCCTCGAAGGCCGCCCAGCGCTCGTCGTCCACCAGGCCCAGCTCCCGGCCTTTCTCGGTGAGGCGCAGGTCGGCGTTGTCCTCGCGCAGCAGCAGCCGGTATTCGGCGCGGCTGGTGAACATACGGTAGGGCTCCTGGGTGCCCATGGTGATCAGGTCGTCCACCAGCACGCCCACGTAGGCTTCGTCGCGGCGCGGCGTCCAGGCCTCTTTTTCCTGGCTCAGCAGGGCCGCGTTCAGGCCCGCCAGCAGCCCCTGGGCGCCGGCTTCCTCGTAGCCGGTGGTGCCGTTGATCTGGCCGGCGAAGAACAGCCCGGGCATATGCTTGGTCTCCAGGCTGTGCTTGAGGTCCTGGGGATTGAAGTAGTCGTACTCGATGGCGTAGCCGGGCCGTGTGATGCTGGCGTTCTCGAAACCACGGATGGAGCGCACCGCCTCCAGCTGGATATCGAACGGCAGGCTGGTGGAAATGCCGTTGGGGTACAGCTCGAAGGTGTCCAGACCCTCCGGTTCGACGAAGATCTGGTGGCTGTTCTTGTCCGGGTAACGGCTCACCTTGTCCTCGATGGACGGGCAGTAACGCGGGCCGGTGCCCTCGATCACGCCGGTGAACATGGGGCTGCGGTCGAACCCGGAGCGGATGATCTCGTGGGTGCGCTCGTTGGTGTGGGTAATAAAGCAGCAGGTCTGGCGCGGATGCTCTTCCACCTTGCCCAGATAGCTCATCACCGGCAGCGGCTCGTCGCCCCACTGCTCTTCCATCACCGAGAAGTCCACGGTCTTGCCGTCGATGCGCGGCGGCGTGCCGGTCTTCAGACGGTCGACGCGGAACGGCAGCTCGCGCAGCCGGCGCGCCAGGGCGTTGGAGGGCTGGTCACCGGCGCGGCCGCCCTGGTGGTGGTCCAGGCCCACATGGATAACCCCGCCCAGGAAGGTCCCGGCGGTCAGCACCACGGCGTCGGCGTGGAAGCGCAGACCCATGTTGGTCACCGCCCCCACGCAGCGCCCGTTCTCGACGATCAGGTCGTCCACGCTTTGCTGGAACAGGGTCAGGTGGGGCTGGCTCTCCAGGGTGGCGCGGATCGCCGCTTTGTAGCGTACCCGGTCGGCCTGGGCGCGGGTGGCGCGCACCGCCGGACCCTTGCGAGCGTTGAGCACGCGGAACTGGATGCCGCCCTTATCGGTGGCGCGGGCCATGGCCCCGCCGAGAGCGTCGATTTCCCGCACCAGGTGGCTCTTGCCGATGCCGCCGATGGCCGGGTTGCAGCTCATCTGGCCCAGAGTCTCGATATTGTGCGTCAGCAGCACGGTGTCCACGCCCATGCGGGCGGACGCCAGAGCCGCCTCGGTGCCGGCGTGGCCGCCACCAATCACCAAAACGCCGAATCGCTGGGGGTAATCCATAGTCAAGCTCGCTCGCGGCACTCCCCGGAAGGCCCGCCGCTTAAAATATGATCAGATCGGGCGCGCTAGTATAGTCCGAACCCAAACAAAATAAAGGGCGGGTAAAAAGCGCGTCGGTGGCACCGGTCCGGCAGTGAGTCGACCCCGGCCTTTCTATATACTTGATACTCTGTACGTTTTACCCCTGATATTCCCGGAGCGCATTTGGAATCACTGAACATTTTCCTGCTGATCGGCACCGGCCTGATGTTCGTGGGGCTGCTGCTGGGTACCCTGAGTGCGCGCATCGGCGTGCCCTCCCTGCTGGTGTTCCTGGTGGTGGGCATGGTGGCCGGCGAAGACGGTATCGGCGGCATTGAGTTCGATGATTTCTCCCTGGCCTATGTGGTCAGCAATATCGCCCTGGCGATTATTCTGCTCGACGGCGGCCTGCGCACCCGGCTGACCACCTTCCGCCTGGCGTTGAAGCCGGCGCTCAGCCTGGCCACCGTGGGCGTGATGCTGTCCGCCTCGCTGGTGGGCGCGTTCGCCACCTGGTTGATGGATGTAGACTGGCGCCTGGGCCTGCTGCTGGGCGGCATCATCGGCTCCACCGACGCCGCCGCGGTCTTCAATGTGGTCAAGGGCGCCGGCGTGACCATCAACGAGCGGGTGGCCAGCACCCTGGAGATCGAATCCGGCCTCAACGACCCCATGGCGATCTTCATCACCCTGATGCTGGTGGGGGTGATGATGAACCCGGAGGTCAGCTTCGGCTGGGAAATGCTGATCACCCTGATCCAGCAGTTCGGCCTGGGCATGCTGATGGGCCTGGGCCTGGGCGCGCTGCTCAGCGAAATCCTGCTGCGCGCGCGCAGCAACGAAGGCCTGCACGCCCTGCTGCTGTGCAGCGGCGGCGCCATGGTGTTCGCCACCACCAACCTGGCCGGCGGCAGCGGTTTCCTGGCGGTGTACCTGGCCGGCCTGGTGGCGGGCAACCGGCGCGGCGGCACCGGCGACAACGTGCTGCGCTCGATGGACTCCCTGGCCTGGTTGGCCCAGTCCGGCATGTTTTTGATGCTGGGGTTGCTGGTGACGCCCTCGGAGCTGATCGGCGACGGGCTGATCAACGCCCTGCTGGTGGCGCTGTTCCTGATGGTGGTGGCGCGTCCCCTGTCGGTGTGGATCAGCCTGCTGCCGTTCCGCTTCAAGTGGCGCGAGAAGCTGTTTATCTCCTGGACCGGCCTGCGCGGCGCCGTGCCCATCGTGCTGGCGGTGTTCCCGCTGCTCGCCGGTGTCGGCCAGACCCGGCTGCTGTTCGACATCACCCTGGTGGTGGTGCTGATTTCATTGCTCGCCCAGGGCGCCAGCCTGCGCTACATGGCGCGCTGGTTGAAGGTGTCGGTGCCGGCCACCACGCCGCCCAAACAGATGGTGCCGCTGGCGGCCACCGGCGACCGTTATGTCATGCAGTTCGAAGTGGACGCCTCCGCCAAGGCGGAAGGCCAGCGGCTGGGGGCGATCACCACGCCGCGCATCACGCCGCTGCTGATCATCCGCAATAAGGAGTTCCGCAACCTGGTCGAGGACCCGGTGATCGAGGCCGGTGATCTGGTCACCTGGTTGGCGCCGGTGGGCGAGCGCGACTATTTATCGGATCTGTGCCACCGTCTCTCCAAGGACGAGAAGCGCTTCTACGGCGATTTCTTCGTGCGCGGCGGCGTGCCGGTGGAGCAGCTGGTGGCGGTGTACGGCATCGAGCAGATCGACCCTCTGTTGCACGGCCTGACCGTGGAGGCGGTGTTCGAGCGGCAGTTCGGCCAGCAGGCCGTGGTGGGCGACACGGTACGGTTGGGCGGCCTCAAGCTGCGCGCCCGCACCGTGGAGCAGGGCCGCGTGCTGCTGATCGGCATCAAACTGCCCAAATAATCTTCGCAACCTTCACTGGAGCGCCCATGACCCGATTCGATAACCACCGTGTTGTGATCACCGGCGCCGGCGCCGGCATCGGCCGCCTGATGGCGGAGAAACTGGCCGCCCGGGGCGCCGAAGTGATCGTCACCGCGCGGCGCATCGCCGCCGCCCGCGAGGTGGTGGAGTGCATCCGTAACGCCGGCGGCAACGCCCATGCCTACACCCTGGACGTGAGCAAGATCGCCACCATCGCCCGTTTCCGCGACAAGCTGCACGAGGAGCGCGGGCCGATCAGCATGCTGATCAACAACGCCGGGGTGGTGTTCGGCGGCGAATTCGAACAGGTCGACCTGCAGCGCCACCTGGACACCTTCAAGGTCAACAGCGAGGGGCTGATGGCCTGCACCCACGCCTTCATGGACGATCTGATCGCGGCGCCGCGCGCCCATCTGGTCAATATCGCCAGCGCCTCGGCGTTTATCGGCCTGCCCTACGGCAGCACCTACGCGGCCAGCAAATGGGCGGTGGTGGGCTTTTCCGAATCCCTGCGCCTGGAGATGCTGGAGCGCGGCCTGAAACAGGTGAAGGTGACCACCGTGTGCCCCAGCTACATCGCCACGGGCATGTTCAAGGGCGTCAAAACGCCGCTGTTCTCCCCCATGCTGACGCCCAACCGGGTGGCCGACAGCATCCTCAACGGGGTCGCCAAGGGGGAAGCGTTCGTGATCGAGCCGCCCATGGCCCGCTCCGTGGAGCTGCTCAAGGGGGTGCTGCCGCGCAAACTCTGGGATCAGGTGGCCCGGCGCACCGGGGTCTCCACCTCCATGTACAGCTGGAAAGGCAAGGACAAGGGCTGAGCCCGGCCACCGGCTGTTCAACTCTGTGTATAGCCGTTCTCAAGGCGCTTACAAAGCGCCGATTCACCCTGTAGCCGCGACACGCCGCTGCTCCGTCAATGTCAGTCAACGCTTGTTCGCTAAGAATGCCGGGCTGTTGTGAAGCGAACCCTCCGGTTCGCGTCCGGAATTGCTGACGAGGGTGTGTTATGCCGACCTACAAGGCCCCCCTGCGCGATATGCGCTTTCTGATCAATGAAGTGTTCGACTTCGAGAGCCACTACAAGACGCTGCCCAACGGCGAGGAAGCCACGCCGGACATGGTGGAGGCGATCCTTGGCGAGCTGGCCAAGTTGTGCGAAAACACCATCGGTCCTCTCTACCACAGTGGCGATCACGAGAGCTGCAAGCTGGAAGACGGCCAGGTCACCACGCCCAAGGGCTACAAAGAAGCCTACCAGGAGTACGTGGCCGGCGGCTGGCAGGGCCTGTCCCACCCGACGGAGTACGGCGGCCAGGGCCTGCCCATGTCGCTGGGCCTGTTCAAACAGGAAATGATGGGCACCGCCAACTGGCCCTTCGCCATGTACCCGGGTTTGTCGCTGGGCGCCATGAACACCATTCAGCTGCACGGTGACGAGGATCAGAAGGCCACCTATCTGACGCCGCTCACCGAGGGCACCTGGGCGGGCACCATGTGCCTGACCGAGCCGCAGTGCGGCACCGACCTGGGACAGATCAAGACCAAGGCGGAGCCCCAGGCGGACGGGTCCTACAAGATCACCGGCACCAAGATCTTTATTTCCTCCGGCGACCACGATCTCACCGAGAACATCGTTCACATCGTGCTGGCCCGTCTGCCGGACGCGCCCAAGGGCACCAAGGGCATTTCGCTGTTCATCGTGCCCAAGTACCTGCCCGGCAAGATCGGCGAGAGCAACGGCGTGGTCTGCGGTTCCCTGGAAAAGAAGATGGGCATCAAGGCGTCCGCCACCTGCGTGATGAACTTCGACGGCGCCACCGGCTTTATGATCGGCGAGGAGAACAAGGGCCTGGAGTGCATGTTCACCTTCATGAACTCCGCGCGTATCGGCACCGCCTGCCAGGGCATCGCCCACGCCGAGCTGGCCTACCAGGGCTCGCTGCCCTACGCCAAGGAGCGCCGTTCCATGCGCGCCCTGTCCGGCAAGAAAGACCCGGACGCGGTGGCCGACGCCCTGATCCACCACGGCGACGTGCGCCGCATGCTGCTCAAGCAGAAGGCGATCGCCGAGGGCGGCCGGGCGATGATCTACTTCGCCGCGCAGTACGCGGACAACATGATCTCCGGGATGCTGGAAGACGACCAGGAGAAGTACGATCACTGGGACAGCGAACTGGGCTTCCTGACGCCGATCCTGAAGGGCTTCCTCACCGAGAAGGGCCTGGAAGTGGCCAACGACGCTATGCAGATCTTCGGCGGCCACGGCTACATCAAGGAACACGGCATGGAGCAGATCGTGCGTGACGCGCGCATCGCCACGCTCTATGAGGGCACCACCGGCATTCAGGCCCTCGACCTGCTGGGCCGCAAGGTGCTGCTCTCCAGCCGCGGCAAGTGCGTCCGTGATTTCTCCAAGAAGCTGGTGGATTTCGGCACCAAGAACCTGCGCGACGGCCAGCTGCGTCCCTACGCCTGGAAGCTGCTGAAGATCGCCGCCGAGTGGAACTACCTGACCACCCGCATCATGCTCAACGCCGCCAAGGACCGGGAGATGGTCGGCACCGCCAGCCACGATTTCCTGATGTACTCAGGCTACGCGATGATGGCGTACTTCTGGGCGCTGCAGGCGAAAGTGGCGGCGGACAAGCTGGAGCACGGCGGCGCCGAGCCGAAGGAGTTCTACCAGGCCAAGCTGGCCACCGCGGAGTTCTTCTTCGAGCGCATGCTGCCCACCGCCAAGGGCCACGCGGAAGCGGCCCTGAAACCCACCAAGAGCACCATGCAGCTGGCGCCGGAACACTTCTCGTTCGACTACGAGTGATCCAGCCCGGCCAGCGGCAGCAGTTCGTCGAGACGGTCGATCACCAGATCGGCCTGATCGACGAACCGCTGGTTGCCGGGGTTGCGCAATAGACACGCGGCCATGCCCGCGTTGCGCGCGGCCTGCAGGTCGTAGACGAAATCACCCACGTACACGCACGCCTCGGGCGCCACGCCCAACCGCCGGCTGAGCATCAGCAGCCCCTCCGGATCCGGTTTCGGGGCACAATCCTCCCGCGTCAGAATGCAGTCCACCGCCAGATCCAGAATCTCGCCGGTGCGGGCCACCGCGGCCCGGCTGTTGCGGGTAAGGATGCCGGTGGGCACCCGCGCCCGCGCCAACCGTTGCAGCAGGGACTCGGCGCCGTCGATCCATTCGGCGGCGTCGGCGCCGCGCATCTCGAACTCGTGCAGGCGTTGGCGGCCCTGCTCGGCGCGGGCGGCGTCCTCCAGCCGGTCCAGGTACTCGAGCACGCCAATGCCCTCGGGCACGCCGACCTCGGCGCGGATGGCGGTGAAATCAAGCCGGGTGTCCGCCAGGGTGCCGTCCAGATCGAACAGCACGGCGGCGAACCGTTGGGGGGTCGCAGTCGTCATCCGGGCAGTCTGCGGTCGGCGCCCGCAAGGCGTCGTCAAGAAAAGACCCGGCGCTTCTCGAAGGTCTGCAGGGAGGCGTCGAGGAAATCCTCGATCACTTTCAGCAGCTGCGGCGACATGGTGATGCGCCGCCGGCGGCGGTCCTGGTCGTCCACGGTCTCGTCCAGCAGGCCCTTCTCGATGGCGGTCTGCACGTACTTTACCGCGGTGCGGTGGCTGACCTTGGGCATGAAACGGTAGAGCTCGGTTTTGGTGAACGCCCGGTCCCGGGCCAGCCACATGCGGGTGAAAAGATCGGAATAATTCAGATCGTAGAACACCTCATCGCCGAACAGGGCGCCCCAGTGGGCATCGGATTCCTGCAAGGCGATCACGAAGGCGCGGCGACGACGGTCGGCGTATTTTTTTGGCATTAGGGCCCTTCCCGTTCCGTTGAATCGCCGATGATAACGGAAAGCGGGAAGGGTCTCGACGCCGGATCAGGCGCGGCGGCGGCGCCCGGCGGCCAACACCAGGGCCAGCCACAGCCAGCCCAGGCCGCCGCCCCCGCCGCTGTCCTCGTCGGCCGGCGGGGCCGCCTCGCCGTCGTNNACGGTGAGGTTCAGGTCGACGTGCAGCGGGTCGTGGTCGGACGACCGGTAGGNGTCGGCNGCGAAGAAGNCNTCGATCTGCTGATCGCTTTTGAANTCCTGGTTGTAATCCAGCGCCCGGGGTTCGTCCGCGTTGATGTGCCAGGCGCCGGCGTCGACCACCCGGGCATCCAGGGACGGGCTGGCCAGGGCGTGATCCAGATGTCCGGTTTCGCCGTCGAAGATATAGCTGTAGGCCTGGTCGCCCTGGAAGCGGGTGAGCAGATCCACGAAGCCCTGGTCCTGGAAGGCCCGCACCGGGTCTTCCAGGGCATAGGCGTTCAGGTCGCCNAGCACCAGCACGTCCGGGTCGGCCACGCCGGTGGGCTGCCCGGCCAGCCAGGCGAGCTGGTCCTCGCGCNGCCTGGGTGCGCTCCGCGTTCCAGCAGCTCTGGCCATCGTCCTGGTTCGCGTTGATGCCGTCGTCCGGACAACTGCCCTTGGACTTGAAGTGGTTCACCACCAGCGTCAGCACTTNGTCGTTGTTGAGCAGGCGGAAGCTCTGCGCCAGCGGCTGGCGGTTGGTCTCGTTGCCGAAGGCNCCGGTGTCCAGGGTCGCCGCCTCGCCGGCTTCGGCCACCACGTCGTCGCGGTAGAGCAGCCCCACGGCGATGGCGTCGCTGCCCAGCCCGGCCTCGCCGTGGGNCACGAAGCGCCACGCCGGCCCCAGGGCCTCGGCCAGTTCGGCGATCGCCGAATCCGGTCCGTAGCCGTCGTTCTCGATTTCCATCAGACCGATGATGTCCGCGTCCAGGGCGGTGAGCGCCGCCACCAGCTTGGCTTTCTGACGCGCCAGCTCCTCGGCGTTGTCGGCGCCGCGGGCGGTGGGGAAGCCGCCGCCCTGGCCGTCGCCGTTGAAAAAGTTGAGCACGTTGAAGGCGGCCACCCGNAGGTTGCTGCCCGGCGCCCGGGGCGGCGCCGCCGGGCGNGGGTTGGCGGCGCGGAAGGTGATTTCGTCCACCGGCTGCAGCCGCCACTCTTCAAAGCTGTAGCTGACAATGGCGTGGAAGTCCGGGTCGACCCGGTCGCCCACCCTCAGGGTATTGGTGGCGGAAAGACCGCCCNCGGGATAGCGCACCGGCTCCGGGTTCTGGNTGTTGAGGCCGTCATCGAGGATGATGCGGCCCANGGCGTTGCGGTCCGCCACCGCCTTCGCCGGGGCGCCCGGTTCCGCCACCTGGGTGGGGATCCACTGGCGCTCCTCGGCGAGCACCACGCTGCCGAAACGGGCCAGGTTATAAACCTCGGTGACGGTGAGCGTCTGGCTGACATTCACCAGCATGCCTTCCAGGGCTTCCGGGGCGCTCAAATCGGCGAACGGCAGCGCGAAGGCCACCGGCTCCAGGGTTTGCTCCACCGCGCAGACCAGCGGATCCCCCTGCAGGCTCACCTGGGTCTGCTCGAAGTATTCGCCGGCGGTGCCCGCCAGCCGGACCCGCTCACCGGGGTTCACCGCCGNGTCGGGGGCGTACACGAACAGGCCCTCCGANGTGGCCGGGTTGTCGTCCCGGTCGGCGACCGGCTCCATCAGGAAGAAGCCGTCCAGGTCCGGGTAGACGGCGCTGACNACGGATTCCACCACCACGGTTTCGCCGTCCAGGGGTGTGCTGGCGCCACTGCCCTGCACCACCGACACCGGGGTGTCCGCGTCGCCGCAGGCGCCCAGCGCCGGGGGCGGATCGCCNCCGTCGCCGCCACCGTCGCCGGCCCCTTCGCCATAGACGCCCAGGCCGTCCAGGGTGTCCTCGGGAAAGGCCCGCCACTGGTCGGCGGGGTCGAAGGCGTCATCAATGACGGTATCGCCGGTGGTGACGGTTTCCAGCCGGCGCAGGGTCTGGTTAACGGTGGTGGTGTCGCCGCTGCCCCAGGCGCTGCCCGGGTCCTCGCCGACACGGCCGAAGCTGTCGACCACGCCGTTGGCGTCGCGGAGCACNTAGGCGTCGTCGCCGTTGTGGCTGATCACGCCGCTGCTGATATCGCCGAGCCCGTTCAGCGGCGCGCCGGCCTGGCTGCTGACGATCACCAGCACCGCTCCGGCGGCCAGGCTCTCGCCGTCCAGCTCGAGCACGCCGGAGGCGTCGGTGCCGCCGTTGGANTAGCGTTCCAGGCGGTAGCCGTCCAGGCTGACGGTATCCGCGCCACCGTTATAGAGTTCCAGGGCTTTGTTGAAGCCGCTGCCTTCCACATACTCACTGATCAGAACGTCCGCGTGGACGCCACCGGCCACCAAGGTACCGGCGATTACCCAGAATAACGCCTTCATGTCTGGCTCCGCCTTTGAATGTCAGGCTCAGCCTGAAGACGCGGTATGACCGGCCGGTGGCGAGACCATGGCAGATATCTTGCAACCCATGATTTTACAAGCGTTACCCGCACCACCGGGGTACCTTGGAACTCTTACAAGGAAGGCACAGTCAGGCCGGAAAGGCTCTGCTAATATGAAAGAAATCACCACTTTCCATAATAAAAAGGGGATGGCATGAAAACGTTGAGTCCCGTGGATCAACTGTTTCTGTATTTGGAGAAGCGCCAACAACCGATGCATGTGGCGGGACTGCAGTTGTTTTCATTTCCCGAGGGCGCCGGGCCCAAGTACGTCAGCGAGCTGGCGCGCTCGATCCGCGAGTATTCCTCGCCGGAACCGCCGTTCAACCAGCGTCTGACCCGCCGCTTCGGCCAGTACCAGTGGATGGAAGACCATCAGTTCGACATGGATCACCATTTCCGCCATGAGGCGCTGCCCAAACCCGGCCGTATTCGTGAGCTGCTGTCGCTGGTCTCCGCGGAACACTCCAACCTGCTCGATCGGGAGCGGCCTCTGTGGGAAGCCCATCTGATCGAGGGCATTCGCGGCCGTCAGTTCGCGCTGTATACCAAGGTGCATCATTCGGTGGTGGACGGCATCTCCGCCATGCGCATGGGCATGCGCGCGCTGTCGCCGGACCCGGAAGAGCGGGATCTGCCGCCGGTGTGGGCCTACAAGCCGAAGAAGCGCGGCCGGGGCCTGCCCAGCAACCCGGTGGACGCGGTCAGCAGCCTGGCCCGTCTGACCACCGGCGCCAGCCGTCAGATCGCCACCGTGCCGGCGCTCGCCCGGGAGATCTACAGCGTTACCCAGAAGGCCAAGGACGACCCGAATTTCGTCTCNATCTTCCAGGCNCCGGACACCATCCTTAACCAGTGCATCACCGGGTCACGGCGGTTCGCGGCACAGAGNTATTCGCTGGATCGCCTCAAGCGTTTGTCCGGCGCGTTTAACTGCACNCTGAACGATGTGGTGCTGAGCATGTGCGGCCACGCGCTGCGCGAATACCTGATCAGCCAGAACGCTCTGCCGGACCGCCCCCTGATCGCCATGGTGCCGATGTCCCTGCGCAAGGACGACAGCGCCGGCGGCAACCAGATCGCCATGATTCTCGCCAATCTGGGCACGCACATTTGCGACCCGGCCAATCGTCTGCGCGTGGTGCAGGCCTCGGTGCGCGAAGCAAAGAATCGTTTCGCACAAATGAGCTCGGAAGAAATTCTGAATTTCACCGCCTTAAGCATGGCGCCCACCGGCCTGAACCTGCTCACCGGCCTGGCGCCGAAATGGCGTGCGTTCAATGTGATTATTTCCAATGTGCCGGGGCCNCGTGAGCCGCTGTACTGGAACGGGGCGCGGCTGGAAGGGATGTACCCGGTATCCATCGTGCTGGACCGGATCGCNCTGAACATGACCCTCACCAGCTACCGCGACCAGATTGAATTCGGCTTGATCGCTTGCCGTCGGACCCTGCCTTCCATGCAGCGTCTGCTGGACTATCTGGAGCAATCGATCCGCGAACTGGAGATCGCCGCCGGGTTCAAATAAGCCCGGCGNGGGGCCGTTTTCCGGTAACAAAAAAAGGGTTGGATCGGTACAAAAAACGGTAGTAAAGTCAAATTGCTGCAGATTTGGCAGTGGTTGGTTTTGGTAGTTGCCTTCCTTCGCGTGAAGCCCAAGAAGTCTCCGAACACCCCCTCCTGGTTTGCAAGCAACACCCTACGTTCAGTTTTCGAGGTATAGATTCAATGGCTACTGGTACCGTTAAATGGTTCAACGAATCCAAGGGTTTTGGCTTCATTTCCCAGGATGACGGTGGCGCCGACGTGTTCGTCCATTTCAGCGCAATCAACGGCTCGGGCTTCCGCACCCTGGCGGAAGGTCAGAAAGTCACTTTCGACATTCAGCAAGGTCCCAAGGGACCGCAGGCCGCGAACGTCGTCGGCGAATAAGACGACCTCAACGACCGGGAAGAACCCCGCCTTACGCGGGGTTTTTTCTTGCCCGCCAAAAACGGAACCAGGAACCAGACCATGACCACCACGTTGTACGGGGCCGAAGTCAGCTATTTCACCGGGAAAGTGCGCGCCTACCTGCGCTGGGCCGGCATCCCCTTCGAGGAACAGCTCTCCACCGCCGACGTCTACCGGACCGTCATTCTGCCGGCGGTGGGCGCGCCGGTCATTCCGGTGCTGCGCGCCGCCGACGGCCGCATGCTGCAGGACAGCACCGTGATCATCGAAGCGCTTGATGAGGCTCAGCGGAACCACGGCGCCACGCCGTCCGTGCATCCGGTGACGCCGTTGCGCAAGTTAGTGTCACTGATGCTGGAGGCCTACGGGGACGAGTGGCTGGTGATCCCGGCCATGCACTACCGCTGGTATTACGACAGCGAGTGGGCGATGGCGCAGTTCGGCGCCATGAACGCGCCCGAGGAAACGCCGGAGAACCAGTTCGCCATCGGCCAGAAGCTGGCGGTGCCGTTTTCCAAGGCGGCCACGTTGCTGGGCGCGTCCCCGAACATGGTGCCGGCGGTGGAAGCCTCCTATGAAGCGCTGCTGGCCGAACTGGACGCCCACTTCGCGGTCCAGCCGGCACTGCTCGGTAGCCAGGCGACACTCGGCGATTTCGGCTTGATCGGTCCGCTGTACGCGCACCTCTACCGCGACCCCACCGCTGGCAAGCTGATGCGTGAACGCGCCCCCAACGTGACACGCTGGGTGGAGCAACTGCACTTCCAGCCCGAGGGCCTGCGCACGCCGCTGGACGACACCGATTCGATTCCGGAGACCCTGTTGCCGGTGCTGCGGCGCATGGCCAGGGAGCAATTGCCCGCGATGGTGGACATCGCCGGGTACGTCAGCGCCTGGATGGCGGAAAATCCCGGCGAACCACTGCCGCGCGCGCTCGGCAACCACGACTTCAGCCTGGAAGGCCGCGTGGGTTCGCGCATTATCCGCCCTTACAGCCTGTGGATGATCCAACGGGTTCGGGATCATTTGAACGGCATGTCGGCGCCAGAGCGACAGCGGGCGGACGCGTTCCTACGTGACATCGGCGCCGAGGCGCTGATCGATTTCCCGGATCCGCCGCGGCTCGCCCAGCACAAACTGACCGTGCGGCCCGCCGACTGAACGGCGGGTGATTCAGATCACGCCCTGCCCGCGCATGGCGCGGGCCACGCGCTGAAACCCGGCGACGCTGGCACCGGTCAGATAGTCCGGCTCCCGGTGGTCACCGCCGTGCTCCAGGCAGCGATCGTGGATACGCTCCATGATGGCCCTTAGCCGGCGGTCCACCTCTTCGGCGGGCCAGGATTCCCGTCGGCTGTTCTGGCTCATCTCCAGGCCGCTCACCGCCACGCCACCGGCATTGGCCGCCTTGCCCGGCGCATAGATCACCCGGTTGTCGCGCAGCACCGATATCGCTTCGGCGGTGCACGGCATATTGGCCCCTTCCGCCACCCAGCGGCAGCCGTTCTTGACCAGTTGATGAGCATCGTCGTCGTTGAGCTCGTTCTCGGTGGCGCAGGGCAGCGCCACGTCGCAGGGAAAGCCCCAGGGCCGGCTGTCGGCGTGATAGCGGATCCCGTCGAAACGCTCGGCGAGCCGGTCCAGGCCGGCGCCGTCCGCTTTGATGTCCTCTACCGCTTCCAGGTGTGCCTTGGTCAGGCCCTGTTCCGCGAAGACGGTACCTTTGGAATCCGAGAGCGTCACCACGGTGGCGCCCTCGTCCAGTGCCTTGGCGAAGGCGTGCCGCGCCACGTTGCCGGCACCGGACACCGCCACGGTTTTACCGGCCAGCGCCTCGCCCTGTTGGGCGAGCATGCGCTGCAGAAAATAGATCAGCCCATAACCGGTGGCTTCCGGCCGCAGCACGCTACCGCCGAAGTCCAGGCTCTTGCCGGTAAAGGCGCCGTTGAACGATCCGGACAACTTGCGGTACATGCCGAACAGATAGCCCACTTCCCGCATGCCGACGCCCATGTCGCCGGCGGGCACGTCGGTGTCGGGCCCCATATGGCGGTGAAATTCGACCATGAACGCCTGGCAGAACCGCATGATCTCGTCGTCACTGCGGCCCTTCGGATTAAAATCGGCACCGCCCTTGCCGGCGCCCAGCGACAGGCCGGTCAGTGCGTTTTTGATGGTTTGCTCCAGCGCCAGGAACGAGAGCACGTCCAGATTGACCGACGGATGGAAGCGAAGTCCCCCTTTATAGGGGCCCAGGGCGCCGTTCATCTGCACCCGGTAGGCACGGTTCACCCGCACCCGGCCCTGGTCGTCGACCCAGGGTACCCGGAAGCGGATCACGCGTTCGGGCTCCAGAAGGCGGTCCAGCAGGCCCTGCTCGAGCAGCTCCGGATGGTCGTCGAGGTACCCGGAGACGCTTTTCAACAGGCTGGCCGCCGCCTGCTGAAAGTTCACGTGGTGCGGGTCGCGACGTTTGATCTCTTGAAGAAGCGCTGAAGTATCCATGTGGCCATGAAATAGGATGGCCGATGAATTGAAAATCAACACCGCCTTAAAAAGCGTAAAACCTCAACCGTCCAGGCGCCGTTTACGGGCCGGCCAATCCGGCATCCGGCGGTCCATTAACGCATGGAAGGCGGGGCCGTGGTGCATATGTTCCAGATGGCAAAGCTCGTGCATTACCACATAGTCGATCACCGCCGGCGGATACTGCATCAACGCCAGGCTCAGGTTGATGTAGCCACGCCGGGACAGCGAGCCCCAGCGGCTGCGCATCTTTTTCACCCGCAGCAGCGGCATCCGGTGACCCCGTTCCGCGAACCAGGGAAACTGCCGTTCGATGCTTTCCTGGAACCGGGTCCGCGCCGGAGCGCGCCACCACTCATGCACGGCATCACTGACGGCGGCTTCGTCGTGCGGGTCGGGCACGCCCACGTGGAGCTGGTCGCCGTGGCGTGTCACCCGCGCCTTGCCGGCGGCAACCACGCGCAGGGTGAGCGGCTCGCCCAGGTACTGGCAGGGGTCGCCGTCGCGCCAGCGCACCCGGGGCCGGGCCGCCATGCGTTGCTGCTGATCGCGAATCCAGTCCCGGCGTGAGTCCACGAAGGCTTCCACCCGGTAGGCGGCCAGTCTCAGTGGAGCGCGCACCTGCACGCTGCCGTCCAGGCGCACCCGCACTTCCAGCGAGCGCCGCCGGCTGCGCACCAGTTCGTACTCAAGCGGTGGGGGTCTGTCACGGTGCACCGGGCAGCTCCTGTTCCAACTGATGTTTCACGGCGTCGGCGGACTTGGCGTAGGGCGCCAGCCAGGCGTACAGCACCGGAATAATAAACAGGGTGAGCACGGTGGCGAACAACAGACCGCCGAGAATCACCACGCCGATGGTGATCCGGCTCTCCGCGCCGGCACCGGTGGCCAGCACCAGCGGCACGGCGCCGAAGATGGTGGACACCCCGGTCATCAACACCGGCCGGAAGCGGATGATGGCGCCCTGGTAGGCCGCTTCGGCCACGCTGTAACCCTGATCCCGGAGCTGGTTGGCGAACTCGACGATCAGAATGCCGTTCTTCGCCATCAGGCCGAGCAGCATGATCATACCGATCTGGCTGTAGATGTTCAGGCTGTTGCCGGAGACGCGCAGCGCCAGAATCGCGCCGGCGATGGCCAGCGGCACGGTGAGCATGATGATCAGCGGGTGGATCCAGCTTTCGAACTGGGCCGCCAGCACCAGGAAGACGATCAGCAGGGCCAGCCCGAAGGTGATGAAGATCGCCGACGACGCCTCGGTGAACTCCTCCGCCATGCCCTTGTAGCTGAGGCGCGCTTCCAGGGGCAGTGTGTCGTTGACGGTCTGCTCAATGAAATCGATGGCGCGGCCCAGGTCGTAGCCTTCGGCCATGTTGGCGGACAACGTGATCGCCGGCAGCCGGTCCACCCGGCGCAGCTCCGGCGAGGCGCCCACGGTTTTCAGGTCCACCACGCTGGACAGCGGCACCAACTCGCCGGCGTCGGTGCGCACGTAAATCGGATTGACATCGTCGGGCACCCGCGCTTCGCTTTCGTTGGCTTCCAGCAGCACGTCGTACTCGCGGCCCCGGTCCACATAGGTGGAGGCCTGCAGGGTGGCGAACATGGCCTGCAGGGTCTGGCCCACGTCCTGGGCGGACAGGCCGAAGTCCGCCGCCCGCTCCCGGTTCAGTTCCACGTTGAGTTGCGGCTGGGTTTCCTCGTAGTTGGTGTCCACGCTGAGCAGGTCGGGGTTGTCCTCCATGGAAGCCATCACCGATTCGCTCCAGCGCTGCACCGATTGGTAGTCCGGCCCGCCGATCACCACTTCAAGCTGCTGGTTGAAGGCGCTCTGCCCCAGGCCCGGCGGGTTCACCGCGAACGCCCGCAGGCCCGCCACCTGGCCCAACTCACCGCGCAGTTGCTGGACGATCTCCTGCTGGCTGCGCTGGCGCTCGCCCCAGGGCTTGAGGCGGGTGATCATAAAGGCGTTTTCCGGCTGCCCCCGGAAGCCGACGATGGACAGCACCCGTTCCGCTTCGCCGTTGTCCACCAACGGCTGCATCAGGGCTTCCACCTCCTTGATGTGGTGGGTGGTGTAGTCCGCGGTGGCGCCCTGGGGCGCGGTGGCCGGCACGATGAACACGCCCCGGTCCTCGGTGGGCGCCAGCTCCCGGGGCACGCCGGTGTACGCCAGGCCGGCCAGCACGCAGATCAGCGCCGCCACGCCCAGCACCGGCCAGGGGTTGGCCAGGCAACGTTTCAGGCCCTTGGCGTAGCCGCCGTTAAGACGGGCCAGACCCCGCTCGAGCAGGTGTTTGTTTTCGTCCTCCTTGCGGTGGCGGTGCAGCCAGCGCGAGCACAGCATCGGCGCCAGGCTGAGCGCCACCACGCTGGAAATCACCACCGCCGCCGCCAGGGTGAAGCCGAACTCGCCGAACAGCCGCCCCACGTCGCCGCCCATGAACGAAATCGGCACGAACACCGCCACCAGGGTGAGGGTGGTGGCGACCACCGCGAACGCCACCTGACGCGCCCCCAGGAAGGCCGCCACCAGGCGGGATTCGCCTTCGTCGATACGACGCTGGATGTTCTCCAGCATGACGATGGCGTCGTCGACCACCAGGCCGATGGCGAGGATCAGAGCCAGCAGGGTGAGTACGTTGATGGAGAAGCCCAGCGCGCCCAGGCCCATGAAGGCGCCGATCACCGACACCGGAATGGTGACGGCCGGGATCAGGGTGGCGCGCAGGTTGCCCAGGAACGCGAAGATCACCAGGATCACCAGGGTCATGGACAGGCCCAGCGTGATCAGCACTTCCCGGATGGAGGCACGGATAAACAGGGATTCGTCGTAATTGACGTCCAGCGCGATGTCGGCGGGCAGGTTTTCGCGAATCCGCTCGATCTCGGCGCGCACATTGTCCGAGACCGACACGGTGTTGGCCTTGGACTGGCGGATAATGCCCAGGCCCACGGCGGTCTCGCCGTTGGCGCGCAGCTCGGTGTCGTCGTTCTCGACACCCAGCTCCACCCGCGCCACGTCCCCCACCCGCAACTGATAACTGCCCTGCTGCCGCAACACCAGATCCCGGAACTCCTCGACGGTGGCGAGCCGGTTGTCGGCGCGTACCGTGAAGCTGCGACTGTCGGACTCCAGGCGCCCGGCGGGCAGCTCCACGTTATTGGCGCGCAGCGCCGTGGCGATGTCGTTGACCGCGATGCCGTTGGCGGCCATGCGTTGGCGGTCCAGCCACACCCGCATGGCGTAGCGGCGTTCGCCGCCGATGTTCACCTCGGACACGCCGTCGAGCACCGCGAAGCGGT
>FUFK010043887.1_pt1 | contig 57449 bp, 56 predicted proteins | sample 1021851 | NCBI WGS metagenome assembly FUFK01 (sample SAMEA51879418, study PRJEB19060) | metagenome
AATCGCGGCGATTGCCGCTTTTCTGAACCCGGACCATCCAGCTCTTCGTGCCCGACGGCTTCACCACCAGATAAAGCCCATCTCCGTCGCCTATCCTGCCGGGTCTCGTCGCGGCCTTAACCGCTGTTGCCGAAAGCTTTCCCATGACTCGAATTCTCCCACATTTATTCCCACAAATCCAATCGGACACCGATGGATGAGCAAGGACAGTGTGGGACCCGAATCACCTGATAAGCCGCGCAAATTCTTGGCTTTCTCGGGTCGCCGGTGGAAAATAGGGGAAAGGGTGGTGGCGGAGCAGGAGGGATTCGAACCCTCGATACGGGGTTACCGTATACACACTTTCCAGGCGTGCGCCTTCGACCACTCGGCCACTGCTCCGCATTCTCCTTGGCTACCCTACCGCTTCGCTGCTCGAGGACGATGGGCAAAACCCGATCGGCGCTCAAGCGCACAGCGCGGTAGCGCCGCAAAAGAGCCGCGCGTCTAGCGGCGCCCGATGCGAATCGCAAGCCAATGCGCGGGCAGTATGGCGCCGAGGCCCGATTTCGTGCTATGATCCATTTGCGCGACGGTGCTGCGCGGATCAGGCATCCCCTGCGAACACCGCCACGAGGCCCCCTCCCGTCCGTACAATGCGCGAGAGGGGGCTTTCGTTTTGCCGGAGCGGGTGGCACTCCCCTGCAGATGACCAAATCGCTTTTTCCGTTCGCCGCGCTGCTCGCGCTTGCTGCTCCCGCGCAGGCGCAGGACGAGGCCGCGCCGCCTTCGCCGGGCGAAATCGTCGCGCAGGCACCTGCGGCGGAATGGACCACCATTGCCCCGCAAGACTTGCTGGTGATGACGCTGGCCTCCGCGCCAGACGGCACCGCGCGCGAGGTGGTGATCCAGCTTATGCCCGCGCCTTTCAGCCAAGGCTGGGTCGGGAACATCCGCACGCTCGCCCGCACCGAATGGTACGACGGCACAGCGGTCAACCGCGTGCAGGACAATTATGTCGTCCAGTGGGGTGATTCGAATTACGACAATCCCGAGGCAGATGGGGCGGCGAAGCCGTTGCCCGAAGGGCTCGAGGTGATGGGAGAAGCTGAGTATACGGTCCCCTCTTTTGTCCCCCCCGCATCATCGATAAAGCGCGAATTGCAGGGCGCGGCGACGATGTCCGGCCTGATCGCAGCTGGGGTCAATATTGATGCATTGATGGCGGAGCCCGAACCCACACAGACCTCTGAGGCGAGACGAGCCCTAGCAGATCGTTACTCCCGGTTTGCCGCATTCACACAGGGTTGGCCAATTGGGGGGCGTGACGAAGAATTCTGGCCCGTCCACTGCTACGGCATGGTCGGTGTAGGCCGCGGGATGTCTCCCGACACGGGATCGGGCGCGGAACTCTATACGGTAATAGGCCATGCGCCGCGCCATCTCGATCGCAATATCGCGTTGGTTGGTCGCATCGTCGAAGGGATGGAACATCTATCCTCGCTCCCACGTGGCTCGGGCGCGCTGGGCTTCTACACTGCCGAGGAAGCGGACAAGCGCACGCCCATCGTCTCGGTGCGCGTCGCCAGCGACCTGCCCGATAGTGAGCGGCCTGCGTTCGAATATCTGTCCACCGAAGGCGAAGCCTTCGCGCGCTATGCCGATGCGCGCGCCAACCGCCGCGACCCGTTCTTCATCCATCCCGCAGGCGGCGCGGATATCTGCAACATCCCGGTGCCCGTGCGCCGGGTGGCCGATTGAGCGAGAGCGTATCCGTCACCGCGCCGCTCTGGCGCTGGACCGCGAAGAACGGCGTCAGCTGGTTCTTCGTGACAATCGAAGGCGAAGCGGGCGAGAGCCTGTCGGCAACCGAGGCGATGTGGCGGCTCGAACTGGGCGGCAAACGCGGGTTCCGCTCGCTCAAGGTCGAGGCATGCATCGGTGAAACCGTCTGGCAGACATCCTGCTTTCCGAGCGACGAGGGCGGCTGGATGCTGCCGGTCAAGGCACCGGTGCGCAAGGCCGAGAAACTCGCCGAGGGCGACCCGGTCGCGGTCACGCTGCGACCCGTTTAGAGCTTCTGCATCAACTCGATACGGTTGCCGAAAGGGTCTTCGGTGAAGCAGCGGTGATACCCCGCAATCGGCTTGTCTTCCCTGACGATTGCTCCCGCTTGCGCAAGCCCGGCGCGAAACTCTGCCAGATCGGCGACCAGCAGCGCCGGATGCGCCTTGCGCGCCGGGCGGAAATCGGGATCGACCCCCAGGTGCAGCTGCATTGCCCCGCATTCGAACCAGCACCCGGCCGGGGAAAGGTTGGACGGCTTGGCCAGTTCACGCATGCCGAGCAGATCGGTGTAGAACGCGCGGGCCCGGTCTTCGCCGCCCTCCGGCATCGCCAGCTGGACATGGTCGATGCCCAGCGGCGCGCTCACACCCGTTCGGCCTGCGCGATCGAATCGCTGGCCCGCAGGGCGCTGAGGATGCGCGACAGATGGGGCACGTCCTGCACTTCCAGGTCGATCTCGTAAGTGGTGAACGGGTGATCGAGCTGGGTCTGGTCGAGGCTCGTCACATTCACGTGGTTCTGCGCGAAGATGCCTGCCATTTCCGCGAGCGTCCCGGGCCGGTCGTAGAGCGTGACGCGCATGCGGCCGACTGCCCCGCGCGAACGCTTGCCCCAGGACAGATCCAGCCAGTCGCTGTCGATCCCGTTGGCAAGGTGTGCGCAGTCGATCGTGTGCACTTCGACCCCTTCGTTGGGCCGCCGCACGCCGACGATCCGGTCGCCCGGAACCGGGTGGCAGCAATGGGCCAGCTGGAAGCCCATGCCGGGCGTCAGGCCACGGATCGACAGCGCCTTGCCGCTCTTGGCCCAGTCGGGCTCGTTCTCGAGCTCTGCGGTGCAGCCGGGGACCAGTGCCTCCATCACCGCGCGATCCTCGATCTTGGCCGATCCGATTGCGTAATAGAGGTCTTCCTCGTCCTCCATCTCGAGCCGCTTGATCGCTTCGCGCAGCGCCTTCTTGCCGATCTTCGCAGGCACGCGCAGCGCGATCTCGTCGAACAGCTTCTGCCCGATTTCCGCCACTTCGGCGCGTTCCTTGAGCCGCACCGCGCGGCGGATCGAGGCACGCGCCTTGCCGGTCACGACAAAGCCCAGCCACGACAGCTGCGGATCGGCATTGTCGCTCTTGATGATCTCGACCACGTCGCCATTGTTGAGCTGTGTGCGCAGCGGCATGTGCCGCCCGTTGATCTTCGCCCCCACCGTCTGCGCCCCCAGATCGGTGTGCACGGCAAAGGCAAAATCGACCGGGGTGGCGCCCTTGGGCAGCTGGAACAGCGCCCCCTTGGGAGTGAAGGCAAAGATGCGATCCTGGTAGATCGCCATCCGCGTATGCTCGAGCAGCTCTTCGGGATCGTGGCTCGCATCGACGATCTCGATCAGGTCTCGCAGCCAGCCGACCTGCCCGTCGGGCCGGCCATCCTGCTTGTAGGCCCAGTGCGCGGCGAAGCCGAATTCGTTCACCCGGTGCATCTCGCGCGTGCGGATCTGCACTTCGACGCGCATCGACTTGCCGTAGATCAGCGAAGTGTGGAGCGAGCGGTAACCGTTGTTCTTCGGAGTGGAGATGTAATCCTTGAACTTGCCCGGGAGAAACTGCCACGTCGTGTGCAGCACCCCCAGCGCGCGGTAGCAGTCGGCCACGTCCTCGCAGATGATGCGAAAGGCCATGATGTCGGTGACCTGTTCGAACGAGACATGGCGTTCGGCCATCTTGCGCCAGATCGAATAGGGGTGCTTTTCGCGGCCCGAAACCTCGGTGGTTATCCCGGCTTCGAGCAAGGCGTGTTTCATGTCGAGCGCGATCGCATCGACCTGCCCGCCATCCTCGCTGCGGATCTGGTCGAGCCGCTGGGTGATGGTGGCGAAGGCTTCGGGTTCGATCTGCTCGAAAGCGAGCATCTGCATCTCGCGCATATATTCATACAGCCCGATGCGCTCGGCCAGCGGGGCGTAGATATCCATCGTCTCGCGCGCGATCCGCTGGCGCTTCTCGGGCTTCTTGATGAAATGCAGCGTCCGCATGTTGTGCAGCCGGTCGCCCAGCTTGACCAGCAGCACGCGGATATCCTCGCTCATCGCCAGCAGGAACTTGCGCAGGTTTTCCGCCGCGCGCTCGTTCTCGGGCATCTGCTCGATCTTCGACAGCTTGGTCACCCCGTCGACCAGCCGCGCGACATCCTTGCCGAAATGCTGCTCGATATCGTCGATCGTCGCCAGCGTGTCTTCGACCGTGTCGTGCAGCAGCGCGGTGGCGATGGTTTCCTGGTCGAGCTTGAGATCGGTCATCAGGCCGGCGACTTCGACCGGGTGGCTGAAATAGGGATCGCCACTGGCGCGGGTCTGCGTGCCGTGCTTCTGCACGGTATAGACATAGGCGCGGTTGAGCATCGCCTCGTCGGCGTCGGGATCGTATTCCTTGACCCGTTCAACGAGTTCGTACTGGCGCAGCATGTGTTCGAGATAGGTGCGCTTCACCCGCCTGAACAGATGGAATCTTCACGCAGGGCCGCTGCGGGTGGCATGCGCCGTACAGCGATCCTACCTGTGGCATCACATCATCCGGAGAGAGACAGGCCATGACCCAGACGCGCACCGAAACCGATTCCATCGGCCCCATCGAAGTCCCTGCCGACGCGTATTGGGGCGCGCAGACGCAGCGCAGCCTGACCAATTTCCCCTTCCCCGCGCACCAGCGCATGCCGATCCAGATCGTCCACGCGCAGGCGGCGGTCAAGCAGGCGGCGGCGCGGATCAACCGCCAGCACGGACTGGAGGCACCGCTCGCCGAGGCGATCGAAAGTGCCGCCACCGCGATCCGGGCAGGCGAGCATGACGACCAGTTCCCGCTGACCATCTTCCAGACGGGCAGCGGCACGCAGACCAATATGAACGTCAACGAAGTGATCGCCGGGATTGCCAATGAAGCGCTGGCGGGCACGCGCGGCGGCAAGGAGCCGGTCCATCCCAACGACCATGTAAACCGCTCGCAAAGCTCGAACGACAGCTTCCCCACTGCGCTGCATGTCGCCGCCGCGCTGGCGTCGCGCGATGCGCTGCTGCCCGCACTCGACCGGCTGGTGGCAGCGCTTGACGCGAAGGCGCGGGCCTTTGCCGATATCGTCAAGATCGGCCGCACGCATACGCAGGACGCCACCCCGCTGACGCTGGGCCAGGAATTTTCCGGCTATGTCGGGCAGCTGAAGAGCTGCCGGGCGCGGATCGAAAGCGCATTGGAGAACGACATCCGCAAGCTCGCGATCGGCGGCACCGCCGTCGGCACCGGGCTCAATGCGCCCGATGGCTGGGCCGCGGATATGGCCCGCGCGATCAGCGACATCACCGACTTCGCCTTCGAGCCTGCGCCCAACACCTTCGAACAGCTCGCTGCGAAGGACGGGCTGGTGTCCTTCTCGGGCGCGCTCAACACGCTCGCAGTGGCGCTCAACAAGATCGCCAACGATATCCGCTTCCTTGCATCGGGTCCGCGCTCGGGCCTTGGCGAACTGTCGCTACCCGCGAACGAACCGGGCAGCTCGATCATGCCGGGCAAGGTCAACCCGACCCAGTGCGAGATGCTGACGATGGTCGCGGGCCAGGTGATCGGCAATCACCAGGCAGTGACGGTGGGCGGAATGCAGGGCCATTTCGAGCTCAACGTGTTCATGCCGCTGATCGGGTCGAACGTGCTCCGCTCGGTCGAATTGCTCGCAATCGGGATGGAAGGTTTTGCCACCCGCTGCGTCGAGGGGATCGNGGCGAACACTGAACAGATCGCCGCGCTGGTCGAACGGTCCTTGATGCTGGTGACGGCATTGGCGCCCGAGATCGGCTACGACAATGCCGCCAAGATTGCCAAGCATGCACACCAGACCGGCCAGACGCTCAAGCAGGCGGGCCTCGAGCTGGGGCTGGTGGACGAGCCGACCTTCGACCGCCTCGTCCGCCCCGCCGATATGGTGTGACCTAGCCCTCGGTCCCGAGAATGCGGTCGACCCCGCCGCGCGTTACCGCGTGATAGCTATCGCGGGTCTGGGCATAGATGCGCTGCGCGATCGGCCGGCCCCATTCGTCCTGGTCCCACAGCACCTGGAACAGCGGGCGCACGAATTTCGCGCGGCCGACCTCGGCGAGGAATTCCTCCGCCTGCGGCACCGCGGGTTCGTAGCGATTGGCGAGCGCCAGTTCGAGCCACAGGAACAGCTCCTCGTTATTGCCCGTGCCCGACAGGCCCAGCGCCTCGTTCAGCGCGGCGAGTTGCTGGGCAGTGCGCTGCTTTGGGATATTGTCGAGGAAGCGCTGGCGCTCGGCGCTGCTCCACTGCGCATAGCCCGCCGGGATCGTGCCCTCGGCGCCATAGGCCGACACCGCAGCATCGACCGCGGCGAATGCTGCCGGGTCGGGCTTGGCCACATTCGCGGGCAGGCCCGGCTCGAAGATCCATTCGCGGAGTTGCAGCCGGTCGGCCTCGGCTTCGCCCCGCACCAGGTTTTCCATCATGTCCGCAAGGAACAACTCGCTGGTGGCGGGCTGGAAGGCATGGTTGTCGAACCACTGGCGCAGCCATGCGTCGAAACGCTCGCGGCCGACCACGCTTTCGACCGTGCGCAGGAAGAACGCGCCCTTGTCATAGGCGATCGCGCTGCCGAGCTGGTAGCCACCATCGGTGCTCAGCGCGGTGCCCGGGGCATCCTCGCCAACCTCGGCCAGCGTTTCCTGGATATTGGCGAACATCAGCGCGGCTTCCTGCTCGGCGCGCTGCTTGCCATAGACCGCCTCGACGATGCGGTTCTCGAAATAGGTGGTGACGCCCTCGTTGAGCCAGCTGTCGCCCCACACCGCATTGGTGACGAGATTGCCCGACCAGCTGTGCGCCAGTTCGTGCGCCACGAGGCCGTTGTTCGACCGGTCGCCCGCGATGAAGGTCGGGGTGAGGAAGGTCATCACCGGGTTTTCCATCCCGCCATAGGGGAAGGCGGGCGGCAGCACGATCATGTCGTAGCGGCCCCAGCGGTATTCGCCGTAGAGCTCCTCGGCCGCGACGACCATTTCCTCGGTGTCGTTCACTTCGCGCCAGGCCCGGTCGAGCGTGGCGGGTTCGGCCCAGACGCCGGTGCGCGGGCCGATCGCGCGGAAATCGATATCGCCCGCCGCGATCGCGATGAGATAGGGCGGCACCGGCTTGTCCATCACGAAGGTGAAGGCACGGCGGCCGTTGCCGAGATCCTCGGGCTCACCCTGGCGCACGCCGCTCATCACCACGTCNAGCGGCTCGGGCGCGGTGATGCGCGCTTCCCATGTCTGCCGGATGCCGGGGCTGTCCTGCGTCGGGATCCAGCTGCGATTGAGGATCGCCTGTCCCTGGCTGAAGAGGAAGGGATGCACCCCGCCCTTGGTCTGTTCGGGGCTGAGCCATTGCAGCGCGCTGNCATCGGCGGGCGCGCGATAGGCGATGCGNAGCGTCTCCGCGCCGTCGAGGCGGATCGTCAGCGGCGCGCCCTTGCCGCCTTCGGCCACCGGCTCGCCCACCGTATGGGACAGCGCGCGGCCCTGCCCGTCGGTGACCTGCGCGATCTCGAGCCCGTTGGTGTCGAGCACGATTTCCTCGGCCCCCGGCGCGGCCAGCACGCTCAGTTCCGCCGTCCCGCCGACACGCTTGGCGTCGAAATCGAGGTCGAGATCGAGCGCGACATGCGTGACCCGCGCGACCTGGGGCTGCGCATGGGTCAGCGTGTCGACTGCCTCGGGCGAGGTCAGGATCGGCGAGACCATGCGGTCCGCTGCCGCAGCGACCGGCGCGGGCGCCGCTTCCATCGTGGTACAGGCGGTACTGGTGAGCAACAAGGCGAGCGGTGCGGCGAATTTACGCATGAAAGGTCTCCGTGAAGGGCCGGATACGCGACCCGGCTATCTGTCTGTTATTGCAGCGGCTTGGACGGGTGGCCGGTTCAGCTCCAGACCGCCTCGGGCGGCAGGCTCATCAGGATCGCGTCGATATTGCCGCCGGTCTTGAGGCCGAACAGCGTGCCACGGTCGTAGACCAGGTTGAACTCGGCATAGCGCCCGCGCCATTCGAGCTGGGTCTGCTTGTCCTGTGCCGTGAACGCGCTGTCCATCCGGCGGCGCACCAGCCGCGGGAAGATGTCGAGGAAAGCCTCCCCCACGTCCTTCGTGAAAGCGAGGTTGCGGTCGAACGCGGCCCCTTCGTCGACAGCGGGATCCTCGCATTCGAGGTGGTCGTAGAAGATCCCGCCCACCCCCCGGTGCACGCCGCGGTGGGGAATGTAGAAATAGTCGTCGGCCCACTTCTTGAAGCGTTCGTAATAGGTCGGGTTGTGCGCCGCGCAGGCCGCGCGGAAACAGGCGTGGAATTCGTCCGTGTCCTCGGCATAGGGGATCGGCGGATTGAGATCGGCCCCGCCGCCGAACCACGCCTTGCCGGTGGTCAGGAACCGCGTGTTCATATGCACGGCGGGCACATGCGGATTGGCCATATGCGCGACCAGGCTGATGCCGGTGGCGGTGAAGCCCGGGCTGTCCGCGCTGGCGCCATTGATCGTGGCGGCGAATTCCTTCGCGAAATTGCCGCGCACGGTCGAGACGTTGACGCCGACCTTTTCGAACACCTTGCCCTTCATCAAGCCGCGCGTCCCGCCGCCGGGATCGGCATTGCCTTCCTCTTCGCGGTTCCAGCTGTCGTACTGGAAGCCGGCATCGCTGCCCGCCTCGCGCTCGATGGCTTCGAATTCGGCGCAGATACGGTCGCGCAGGCTTTCGAACCAGGTGCGGGCGGTCTCGGTCTGCTGGGTCCAGTCGGTCATGGCAAAAGCCTTGCCATCCCCACTTCGCTACGGCAATAGCGAGCCATGGTTCCCCTTTCGTTCGCAGGCGAGGAATGGCTCCTCACCGAAGGCCGCGCGCTGTACTGGCCGCGCGAACGCGCGCTGCTGGTGGCCGACATGCATTTGGAAAAAGGCAGTTTCTTCGCGCGGCACGGGCAGCTGATTCCGCCCTATGACAGCCGCGAAACGCTGGAACGCGTGGCGCTGGCGATCCGCGAAACGGGCGCGCGCCGGGTCATCACGCTGGGCGACAATTTCCACGATTCGGCCGGGTCCACCCGGCTCGAAGAGCATGCCGCGGGGATGCTCCACGCGCTGACCCGCACGGTCGACTGGGTCTGGATCACCGGCAATCACGATCCTGGAATGGAAGCCCGCTGCGGCGGCACGCTGGCGGAAGAACTCGAGCTCGGCGGACTGATCCTGCGCCACCGCGCGAAGGCAGGCGAAATCCGCCCGGAACTGTCGGGCCACTACCACCCCCGCCTCCAGCTCAAGGTGCGCCAGCGCCATATCCGCCGCCCCTGCGCGGTGGTCAGCGCGAACGATGGCCCCGGCGGCAAGCCGGGCGGACGCATGATCCTGCCCGCCTTCGGCGCCTTTACCGGGGGGATGGATGCCGCCGATCCGGCGATCCTGAATGCGCTCCAGCCAGCGCAGCGGATCGATGCGGTGGTCCCGGCAAAGGGCCAGCTGGCGCGCTTCAACCTGTGGAACCGCGCTGCCTGAGGGCAACAACAGCGCGCAAATATGCGCCCCATTCGCATAACACACTTCCGAATCCCCGGAACAATGCCTACATGCTGGCTTTCCAATTACCGCAACCAGTTCCGAATACGGCCACCAAAGGAGAGTGCCCCATAGCCCGTCCACCCCGGCGCAGCATGCAAATGCCCGTGAAAAGCGGCCCGCGCTACGATAACATGATCAATGTGCCGAAAGTCCGCGTGATCGACCACGAAGGCGAAAACATCGGCGTTATGTTCACCCGCGAAGCGGTCGAGCAGGCCAATGAACTTGGTCTCAACCTCGTCGAAGTGTCCCCCAATGCGGACCCGCCGGTGTGCAAGTTCCTCGATGTCGGCAAGCACCGCTACGAGGCGCAGAAAAAAGCCAACCTCGCCCGCAAGACGCAGAAGACCCAGGAAATCAAAGAGGTCAAGATGCGCCCGAACATCGACACCCACGATTACGAGGTGAAGATGCGCAATGTCGTCAAGTTCCTCGAGAACGGCGACAAGGTGAAGTGCACGCTGCGGTTCCGCGGCCGCGAAATGGCGCACCAGCAGCTCGGCATGGATCTCCTCAACCGCGTCCGCGACGATGTCGAGGAAATCGCCAAGGTCGAAGCCTTCCCGCGCCTCGAAGGGCGTCAGATGATCATGGTGCTCGCGCCCAAGTAAGGCGCACGCCACACTGCATTGCGAAAGGGCGGCGCTTCGGGGCCGCCCTTTTCGTATCGGGCATCCATGCGCTTGGCGCGTTGCCCCGCCCGCGCGCCGCTGTTAGCAGTTCGCGCCAAGGGGGGATCGCAGCACATGGCGGCCAGACATATCGGATTGCTGGTGGGCGCTGCGGCGCTGCTGGCCAGCATTTTCCTGCCCACGCCCGCGGGCATGCAGCGCGAGGCATTCATCGTCGCCGGGCTGGTGGTGCTGATGGCCGCCTGGTGGATGACCGAGGCGCTGCCGCTGACCGCGACCGCGCTGATGCCGTTCATCGTGCTGCCCTTTGCCGGGGTGATGAGCGCCAAGGAAACCGCCAGCGCCTATTATTCCGACATCCTGTTCCTGCTGCTGGGCGGCGGCTTCATCGCGCTGGCGATCGAACGCACCGGCCTGCACCGGCGGCTTGCGCTGGGGATTCTCAGCCTGCTTGGCGGGCGCGGCGGACAGGCCGGCCTGCTGCTGGCCTTCATGATCGCCGCCGCGATCCTGTCGATGCTGATTTCGAACACTTCCACCACCCTCATCATGATGCCCATGGCGGTGGCCGTCCTCGCGGGCGGCGGGGTGCTGGCCGGGGACCGCGACGGGCTGGCGGGCGCCTTGCCCATGGGGATCGCGTTTGCGGCCAGCATCGGCGGGCTCGGCACGCTGGTCGGATCGCCGACCAACGCGATCTCGGTGGGGCTGCTGGACACGATGATCGGTACGCAGATCAGCTTTGCCGAATGGTCGTTCTACGGCTTTCCCATCGTGCTGCTCGGCGTTCCGCTCGCGGCTTTCCTCGTCGCGCGGGTCCAGCGCGTCTCGGCGCATCCCTTCGATGTCGCTGCGGCGCGCGCCGCGGTGGCCAATGAACAGCCGATGGGCCCCGCCGAACGGCGGCTGATGATCGTCGTCGCGCTGACCTTTGCCGCCTGGATGACGCGGCTGGTGCTGGGACCCTACCTGCCGGAAGGGTCGTGGACCGATGGCACCATCGCCATCATCGCCAGCCTGGCGCTGTTCCTGCTGCCCGATGGCACCGGGCGGCCGCTGCTGGTGTGGGAAGAGGCCAACCGCGCGCCGTGGGGTGTCATCATGATGTTCGGCGGCGGGCTGGCGCTGGCAGCAGGGATGAGCGCGAGCGGGCTCGCCGACTGGCTGGGCAACGCCCTCCTCCCGCTGGAGGCTTTCCCGCTGCTGCTGGTGGCGCTGGCGGTGGTGGCGATGGTGGTGCTGATCACCGAGTTTGCCAGCAATGTCGCCACCGCCACCGGGATCATCCCGGTGATCGCCGCGCTGGTGGTGGCGCTGGGTGTCGATCCGATCCTGCTCGCCATGCCCGCCGCGCTTGCCGCGAGCTGGGGGTTCATGCTGCCCGCGGGCACCGGCCCCAATGCGATCGCTTGGTCGACCGGGCACATCCGTATCGACCGCATGGTCAAGGCGGGGCTGCTGCTGGACATCGCCGGCATATTCATGATCGTCGCCGTGGTGTGGGGAATGGCCGGGCTGGTCTAGAGGGCAGGCACTCCGCCGCGCGCGGCACGCCGGGACCCGGGTGACGACCGCCGCACCGCAAAACTCGGGCCGCACTGCACCCATTCCGCGTTCTGGTGCATTTTGTCGGCAGGGCCGCGGTCCATGTGTCGCACCTTGGGGGACTCGTCGCAGTTGAAACCAACAGCGGTCCACCATAAGGATTGAGCCGACAGCGGCGGTCGGCGGAGAAGCGTTCCTGCGGAGGTTAGGAACGGGCGCCGCGGACCATCCGCCTTGGCTCCCGCCTTCCTGGGAGCGCTGATCAGGAAGGAGGTTCGCCGATGAGCGACCACGATATCGACCCTACCTCGCCGCGCATGGCACCCAAGCCCGAAGTCACCAAGATCGACGGGCGCGAACTCAAGCCCAGCACGCTGATGATGGGCTATGGCTATGACCCGGTGCTGTCCGAAGGCAGCCTCAAGCCGCCGATCTTCCTCACCTCGACCTTCGCCTTCCCCAGCGCCGCCGACGGCAAGCGCCATTTCGAAGGCATTACGGGCAAGCGCCCCGGTGGTGCGGACGGCCTCGTCTATTCGCGCTTCAACGCGCCCAACCAGGAGATCCTCGAAGATCGGCTGTCGGTCTGGGACGGCGCCGAAGACGCGCTCAGCTTCTCCAGCGGGATGACCGCGATCTGCGTGCTGATGCTCGCCTATGCCAGCCAGAACGACGTGATCGTCCACTCGGGGCCGCTTTATGCCGCCTCCGAGGGCTTCGTCGCCAAGGTGCTCGCCAAGTTCGGCGTCACCTATGTCGACTTCCCCGCCGGTGCCACCCGCGAGGAGATCGACGCCGTGATCGAGAAGGCGCAGGCGCAGGCCGACGAGCAGGGCGGCAAGGTCTGCATGGTCTATCTCGAAAGCCCGGGTAACCCGACCAATGCGCTGGTCGACATCGAAGCGGTCCGCGCGTCGGTCGATGCGGCTCAGCTCGATTGCCCGATCGCGATCGACAACACCTTCCTCGGTCCGTTGTGGCAGCGCCCGCTCGACCAGGGCGCCGACATCGTCGTCTATTCGCTGACCAAATATGTCGGTGGTCATTCGGACCTCGTCGCGGGCAGCATTGCCGGGGCGAAGAAATGGATGGAACCGGTGCGCATGCTGCGCAACACCATGGGCGGCATTTGCGATCCGAACACCGCGTGGATGCTGATGCGCAGCCTCGAGACGGTCGAACTGCGGATGAACCGCGCGGGCGAGAACGCTGCCAAGGTCTGCGAATTCCTGGCGCAGCATCCCAAGGTCGAAGGGCTCGGCTATCTCGGCATGATCAAGGATGCGCGCCAGCAGGACATCTACGATCGTCACTGCAAGGGCGCGGGCAGCACCTTTTCGCTGCTGCTCAAGGGCGGCGAGGCCGAATGCTTCCGCTTCCTCGACGCGCTCAAGATCGCCAAGCTGGCGGTCAGCCTCGGCGGGACCGAGACGCTGGCCAGCCATCCCGCCTCGATGACGCACCTATCGGTGGCCGAAGGACGCCGCGCGGAACTGGGCATTTCCGACAATCTGGTGCGCATCTCGATCGGTATCGAGGATCCCGACGATCTGATCGCCGACTTCACGCAAGCACTGGAGACAGTCTGACCCGGCTCGGCTTTCTCGCCTGTGCCGACACGCTCCCCGGCGATGGCCCGCGCCGGGGAGACGCGTTCGAACACGATCTCGAAGTCGCCGCGCTGCGACCGGCGCTGGCGGCGCAGGGCCTCGAACTGGAAGAGATCGACTGGCGCGCGCCGATCGCTGCCTTCGACGGCATAGCGCTGGTGATGCTGGGCACGGCGTGGGACTATCAGGACTATCCCGACGAATTCATCGCAAAGCTGGCGGCGATCGAGGAGCGCGGCGTGACCGTCTGCAATCCGCCCGCCGTGGTGCGGTGGAACGCGGACAAGCGCTATCTCGACGAATTGGCGCAGCAGGGGGCCGCGATCGTCCCGACGCTGTGGCGCAGGGACCTCGGCCGCGCCGGTGTGCAGGACGCGATGGCGCATTTCGCGGCCGATCGCGTAGTGGTGAAACGGCAGGTCGGCGCAGGTGGTATCGGGCAACACAGCTTTGCGCGCGATTCGCTGCCCGATGACAACTGGACCATGGGCTGCCCCTGCATGGTCCAGCCCTTCCTGCCCAGCGTGGTGGAGGAAGGCGAGTTCACCTATGTCTTCATCGACGGCGCCTTCAGTCACGGCGTCTGCAAGCGCGCCGGGCCGGACGATTACCGTATCCAGTCGCTCTACGGCGGATACGAGACCCCCTATACGCCCGACGCGCGCGACCTGGCCGCGGCGCAGGCGGTGGTGGCGGCGCTGCCGTTCGAACCGCTGCTCTACGCCCGGATCGACATGGTGCGGCTGCCATCGGGCACGCTGGCAGTGATGGAAGCCGAGTTGATCGAACCCTATCTCTACCCCGAGCAAGCGGACAATCTGGGCGAATTGGTAGCGCGCGCCGTGCGCGCAAGGTTGCCGAGCGGAAGCTAGGGCCGTTCCGGGCGCCCTCGTCCTTCAGCGGGACGCCCTACCCGCGCCATTCGCGCCGGTCTTCGGCCGCCTTGAGCACTTCATAGGCAAGCTGCAGCTTCTGGAACTCGGCTGCGGCTTCCTTGTCGCCTGGCTTGACGTCGGGGTGCACCGTCTTGGCCTTGTCGCGCCAGGCCTTCTTGATCGCCGTGAAATCGGCGTCGGCGTCCAGTTCGAGCACTTCCAGCGCGCGCATTTCGTCGGCGCTGCGCGAGCCGTCGCCGCTGCCGCTCCAGCCGTAATGCTGCGCCTCGGCATAGCCGGCATTCTCGCTGCGTTCGGCCGACGCGCGGGCTTCCTTCTCGGCCTTGTCGAGCCCTTCGAAATAGTCCCACTTGCGATTATATTCGGCCGCATGCTTCTGGCAGAACATCCACCGCTCGGGGCTGTTNGGCGCCTTGGGCGCGGGGCATTCGCCGGGCTCTTCGCAGCCGTGNCGGTCGCACAGGCGCACGGTCGTCGCCTCGCGCGAGGAACCGTAGCCACGCCAGCGGGGGAAGCCCCAGTCGTTCGAACGGCGCGCCTTAGCCACGGGGCGAAAAAGTCGATTGTCGGGAAAACATCGCGGTTAATCTAGGCGCGCTGGCAAAAGGTGCAACCGCCGGGAACAGGTTTCAATACGAAATGTTGCATTGCAACGTTCGCTAAACCCTTTGGCCGTAGAGCGCCATGCATGAGACCTGAGATGAGCAAACAGCTGACCTTCTCCGCCTGCGTCGCAGTCCTGACGATGGCGTCGTTCGCGATTGCCGCCGGCCATGGCGGGTTCGATGCCGGGCGCGGCGGGCAGATCAGCCCGGGCATTCCTTTCGCGAGCATCAGCGCCGCGCGCTGATTGTAGTCAATGCCCCATAGGGAAAGGGCCCCCGCCTGGCGGGAGCCCTCCGGTACGGTTCAACCGATAGTCACGGTCGCAGCGCGGCGGTTCTGCGCCCAAGCCGCTTCGTTCGAACCCAGCGCGACCGGGCGCTCCTTCCCGTAGCTTACGGTCCGGATCCGGTTGGCCGGAATACCGATCGAGACGAGATAGTTCTTCGCGGCATTGGCGCGGCGTTCGCCCANCGCGAGGTTGTAATCGCGCGTGCCGCGTTCGTCGCAATGCCCTTCGACGGTGAAGGTCACGCCCGAATACTGGTTGAAGTACTGCGCCTGGCGCTGCAGCTTCGCCTGGTCTTCGGCATCGATGTTGAAGCGGTCGGTNTCGAAATAGACGACCGTGTTTTCCTGNCCGACGGCGTCGACGAAGTGCTGCTGCGAGCCAACCGTGGGGCCGGTCGGCGCAGGCGCCGGCGCGGGCGTGGCCGTCGGCGGCGGCGGCAGTTCCTCGGGCGCCTTCTTCTGGCACGCGGCAAGCGCAATGGTCGATGCGAGCATCAGGCCGGTAGCAATACGAGTATTCATAGGCTGTCCCCTTATAAACAGCGTGGTGAAGTCGTTTTCGTCGCCGAAAGGCGATCCTTGTTCCTAATCAATGCAGTCAGGGCAGGATCGGTCCCCAGGCCGGGTCCGAGGCATCGACCGGCGTCGGCAGGCGGCGCAGGTTCTCACCCGTCAGGTCGACCTGCCACAGGCCGGTCTTGCCGCTGTTGCGTTCGGTGCGGAAGAACTGGAGGATGCGGCCGTTGGGTGCCCAGGTGGGCGCTTCGTCCTGCCAGCCATTGGTCAGCGTGCGCATGTTGCGGCCGTTGGGGCTCATCACCGCGACATTGAAGTCGCCGGCAATATGCGTGAACGCGATCTGATCGCCGCGCGGGCTCCATTCGGGCGTCGCTGCGCGGCCACCGAAAAAGGACAATCGGCGCTGGCCGGTGCCATCGGCGTTCATGATGTAGATCTGCTGGCTGCCCGAACGGTCGCTCTCGAACACGATCTGGCTGCCATCGGGCGAATAGGATCCGCCGATGTCGATACCGGGCGTATCGGTCAGCCGGATGCTTTCGCCGCCGCTGGCGGATACGCGGTAGATATCGGTGTTGCCGCCCACGGCCATCGAATAGAGAATCCAGCGCCCGTCGGGGCTCCAGCGAGGCGCAAAGGTCGGATTGCTGCTCTGGCTGATCAGCGTCTGCCGGCCGGTACCGATGTCGTAGACATAGATGCGCGGATTGCCGTCGACATAGCTGAGGTAGACCAGCTGCTTGTAATCGGGTGAATAGCGCGGCGTCAGCGCGGTCGACCGCCCCGTGGTGATGAACCGGTGATTGGCCCCGTCGCTGTCCATGACCGCGAGCCGCTTGGTCCGGTTATCCTTGGGCCCGGTTTCGGCGATATAGGCGATCCGGCTATCGAAGAACGGGCTTTCGCCGGTCAGCCGCGAATAGACGATATCGGCGCATTTGTGCGCGGCGCGGCGCCAGTCCGCCGGCGGCACGACCCAGCCCTCGCGGACCAGTTCCTGCTGCAGCGCCATGTCGTAGAGGTAGCAGCCGACCGTCAGCCGGTCGTCGCTGCGCGCGCGGACATAACCATGAACGAGCATTTCGGCGCCGCGGTTCGACCAGGTCGGCCAGTTGGGTGCAGTGATCTCGCCAAAGCTGGGCTGCGGCAATGCGTCGGGGCCGGTCGGCTTGAACAGGCCGTTGTTGCGCAGGTCGGCCGTGATGACCCGGGCAAGTTCCTTGCCCAGCGCGGCAGTGCCCGAGGAGTTGGCCGGTGTGGCGACATCGCGGTCGGTGGCGAAGCCGGGGATGGCGATCCCGAGATCGTCGAGATTGCCGTCGAAACTCACGGTCCCCGAAAGGCCTTCGCCTTCGTCGATCGTCTCGACCTCGCCCCCTTCGGGCACGGGCTGCCCCAAATCCTGGTTCTGGGCCGCGAGCGGCGAGGCGATCATGAGCGCGAGGACGAACAGGGCGGGTTGCTTCATCGGGACAGGTTCCAATCGAAATCGACGGTTACGGTCTTCCACGCCTCGTAATATTCGGGCGGGAGGTCGAAGGGGGCGGCGAGTTGGACCGCCCTGATAGCATTTTCGGCATGCCGCGGCGCCTGCGCGCGGTTGGCTTCGGTCTCGCCGCGCTGGCCGACGAGGCTGGGCGCACCCGCCAGCGTTCCATCGGGATTGAGCCGGAAACGGATTTTCGAAACCAGCTTTTCGCGGTCCGCGCCATCGACGGGCCGCCAGTGCGGTCGCAATTGCCGCGCCACGGCTTGGAACAGCGAAGCCTTGGCGCTCGCGCCGATCTGCGACGCGGGCACCCGCGTTTCATTGGTGCGCGTGCTGTCGCCAGAACCTTCGAGGAAATTGTCGCCGAGGCGCGAGCCCCCGCTGCGCTGACTGGCTTGCGGCTGGCTTTGCGTGCGTGGCGAATCGGGCCGCGTCGCTGGGCGGGGTTCGGGCCGCGCCTGGGGACGCGCAGCCGGTTGCGCGGCCTGCGTGCGCGCGGGCGGAACCGGCCGTTCGACCTGCGGCGGGACCGGCAGCTCTTGTGCCGGCGCGGGCGCGGGATTCATGTCGAGCGTGGGTGCTGCCGATGCCCGGCTCTCGGTAACCGGGTCGGGCGCGGTCGCCTGCATGCCGACATCTTCGGCGAGGCTGACCGTCATGCGCTGCGGCGGATCGATGGTGGGCGCGGGGAACAGCCCCTGGACGAACAGCACGGCGAACAGCGCGAGGTGCAGGATGACCGCGACCGCCAGCCCGGTCCGCTCCTCTGCCTTGATTGCCGTTCTCTCCATGACGTGCGGCTATTCCGCTGCCGATGAACCGGCGTTGACCGGCGCCGGCGCCGCGCTGTTGGTAATCAGCGAGATGCGATTGAGCCCGGCCCGATTGAGTTCGCCCATGACCGCCATCACGCGGCCGTAATCGAGCGCGCGGTCGGCGCGCAGCGTGATGTCGGGTCCTTCACCGCCGGCGCGCGGAAGGCTTTCCAGCGCCTGCGGCAGGCCCCCCAGCGGGACTTCGACATCGTCGATATAGACATAGCCCGCCTGATCGATGCTGATCGTGACCTGCTGCTGTTCGTTCGGCAGCTGCGCCGCGCGGCTGTCGGGGAGGTCGATCGGCACCCCTGCGGTCATCAGCGGCGCGGTGACCATGAAAATGATCAGCAGCACCAGCATGACATCGACGAAGGGGGTAACGTTGATCTCGCTCATCGGCCGGCGGCGAGAACCGCGGCCACGCCGCCCGCCGCCACGCGCAGAGGCAAGACCCATCGCCATCAGCGGGTTTCCAGCTGGCGGCTGAAGGTCGCGTTCAGCTTGTCGGCGAAACGCTGCAGCCGCGCTTCGTAGCGATCCACGCGGTGGCCGAAACGGTTGTAGGCGATGACCGCGGGGATCGCCGCGAACAGGCCGATCGCAGTGGCGAAGAGCGCTTCGGAGATACCCGGTGCGACAACGGCGAGCGAGGAGCTTTCCTGCGCGCCGATCTGGAAGAAGCTGTTCATGATGCCCCAGACGGTACCGAACAGGCCGACGAAGGGCGCCACCGAACCGACCGTGGCAAGGAAGTTGAGGCGTTCGGCGATATCGTCCGCCTCGAGCGCGATCTGGCTGTCCATCGCCACCGCGATCCGCCCGCGCAGGGCTTCGGGATCCCGGACCGCGGTCTTGGTCGAACGGCGATATTCGGACACCGCCGCCTGCGCGACGCGCGCTGCGGGGATGTCCTTGCTGCCGCGCTCGGACGTGAAGCGGTCGAAGCTCTCCGCCTGCCAGAACTCGCTTTCATACTCGATCGTGCGGCTACGCAGCTTGCGCATGCGCAGGCTGAAGCTGACGATGATCATCCACACCCAGATGCTGGCCAGCAGCAGGCCGGCCATGACCAGCTGCACGACGATGTCGGCATCGAGGAACAGGCGGATCGGGTCGAGCCGGGTCGGTGCCGCGGCGGCGAGAAAAGTAAGCGAGCTCATGAGTCCCCTTGCTCGACAAAATGCGCGAAAGCCGCGCGCCATTCTTCGGGCTGGCGCTTGGGCCGGCCCTCGGGTGAAACGAAGCCGACGCGCAAATGTGCCTCGGCCAGAAGTTCGCGCTTTTCATCCGCCAACCTGAACGCAAGCTGGTGCATCCGGCACGATGCCGCTTTGAGTTCGGTGCAGCGCGTTTCGATCAGCACATCGTCGTCGAGCNTGGCGGGCCGCAGGTATTTCAGATTGACCTCGGAGACCGCATAGGCGCCGCCCCCGGTTTCGATCGCTGCCCGCTGGTCGATCTTCAGCTGGCGCAGCAAATCGCTGCGCGCGCGTTCGAACCAGCGCAGGTAGTTGGCGTGATACGTGATCCCCGACAGGTCCGTGTCTTCGTAATAGACACGCACCGCATAGAAGTGCCGGCCGGCGTCGAGCGTTCCATCGGGGAAGGAGGGCAANGTCATGGTCAAGCGCGCCCTTTAGACGAGGCGCCGATGGCCGGGCAATCCAGAACGACGAGCCGACCTTTTCGAGCGACCAGCGGGACGCCTGTCACTCNCCGCGCAGATCGGACAGCTTGCGTTCCCATTGCAATGCATGCGCGATGATCTGCTCCAGGTCGGCATGGCGCGGCTGCCATGGCAGCGTTTCCCTTATNCGCGAGGGATCGGACACCAGCTCCGCCGGGTCGCCCGCGCGGCGCGGTTCGAGCCGGCGCGTGATGGTCTGGTTGGTCACCCGGTCGACCGCGTCGAGCACCTCGGTGACCGAAAAGCCGCGGCCATAGCCGCAGTTCATCGTCAGCGACCGGCCCGGCTGTTCGATCAGCGCTTCGAGCGCGAGCAGGTGCGCCTGTGCCAGATCGCTGACGTGGATGTAGTCGCGCACGCCGGTGCCGTCGGGCGTATCGTAATCGGTGCCGAAAACGGCCACGCCGTCGCGTTTGCCCGTGGCTGCCTCGCAGGCGACCTTGATCAGATGCGTNGCACCCGCGGTCGACTGGCCCGTGCGCGCCTGCGGATCGGCGCCCGCGACATTGAAATAGCGCAGGGCGCAGAAATTGAAGCCGTGCGCCGCGCTGGCGTCGGCCAGCATCTGTTCGGTCATCAGCTTGGACCAGCCATACGGATTGATCGGCTGCTTGGGGCTGTCCTCGGTCACCGGCGAATGTTCGGGNGTGCCGTAAGTCGCCGCGGTCGAGCTGAAGATGAAATGCGCGACACCGCCTTCCACCGCCGCCTCGATCANCGCGCGGCTCTTGACCGTGTTGTTGTCGTAATAGCCCAGCGGATCCTCGACCGATTCCGGGACGACGATCGATCCGGCAAAATGCATGATCGCTTCGGTGCCCTGTTCGGCGAAGATCTGTTCGAGCAGGATGGAATCGGAAATATCGCCTTCGTACAGCGGAACATCCTCGGGCACGGCGAAGGCAAAGCCGGTCGACAAATTGTCGATCACGGCCACCGGCCACCCGGCATCGCGTAGCGCGAGCACTGCATGACTGCCGATATANCCTGCCCCACCGGTGACCAGCACGGGGACCTTCGTCGTCTCGTTCATGGAGCGAAGGACTAGCACACCCGCNGGTTACGGCAACGCCGCAGATTTTCGCGCGCGAAGGGCAAGTTCNGCGGAAATTCGGCAGCGATGGTGCAAATCCGCCGTGCCATGCGTTGCAGCTCCAGTCAGACATACTCGAAAGTCGCAGAGGATCGCACACGATGAAAGCCACCCCCCTAGCTCTGGCCATGGCGTCCGCCCTGTCGCTTGCGGCCTGCACCACCCCGTCCGGCCCCGTCGAAGTGACTCGCTTCGTCGCCCCCGACCGCGTGACCGAACTGGGCAGCGGACCGATCTTCGTCGAAAGCGCCCCGGGCGGCGAAAGCGACAGCCTGGCGCTGGCCCCCTACAAGGCTGCGGTTGCCGAGGAACTGCGCCGGCTCGGCTATAGCGAAAGCGACCGCGCGGGCGCCGGCCAGATCGCGCGGGTGTCGCTGGTGCGGTACGTGGTCGGCAGCGGCGGCAAGCGCAGCCCGGTAAGCGTCGGCGTCGGCGGTTCGACGGGCAGCTACGGTTCGGGTGTGGGGCTGGGCATCGGCATCAATCTGGGCGGCGGCGCGAAAGACCGGCTCGGCACCGAACTGTCTGTTGCGATCACCGATGCGGCGAGCGGCACCAGCCTGTGGGAGGGCCGCGCCGATTTCCAGCCGCCCGAGGATTCCCCCCTTGCACGCGGAACGGCGAACGCCCAGACGGTCGCCTCTGCCTTGTTCAGGGAATTCCCCGGCAACAATGGCGAAACGATAGAAGTAGAGGTTACCGAGTGAGCGATATCCGGATCGATTCCGCCTTCGACAGTGGCAATATCGAAGTGCTGTCGGTGAGCGGCGCCAGCGCCATGCTGGCGATCCCGAAGGACACGAACAGCGAATTCAAGCAGTGGTTCCACTTCCGCGTCGCAGGCGCTGCGGGCCGCGAGCTCGAGCTGCGGATCACCGGACTGGAAGACAGCGCCTACCCCGGCGGCTGGCCCGATTACGACGCCTGCGTTTCGGAAGACCGCGATTACTGGGGCCGTGCATCTTCCTCCTATGACAAGGACATCGGCGGCGGCACGCTGACCATTCGTTACACCCCCGCCAGCGATATCGCCTGGTTTGCCTATTTCGCGCCCTATTCGATGGAACGCCATCACGANCTGGTGTCCGAGGCGGCCGCCGCCGAAGGCGTCGATCACGTGCATCTCGGCACCACGCTCGATGGCCAGCCGATCGACTGCCTCGAAATGGGCGAGGGCGACACCAAGGTGTGGTTCTACGCGCGCCAGCACCCGGGCGAAACGCAGGCCGAATGGTGGATGGAAGGCGCGCTCGAAGTGCTGACGGATCCCGCCGACAGCGTCGGCCGCGAACTGCGCAAGCGGTGCCGCCTGCACCTCGTCCCCAACTGCAACCCCGATGGATCGAAGCGGGGCAATCTGCGTGTCAATGCAGCGGGCACCAACCTCAACCGCGAATGGGACAACCCGACCCTCGAAAAGTCGCCCGAAGTGCTCGCCATCCGCAACCGGATGGACGAAACCGGCGTCGATTTCGCGATGGACGTCCATGGCGACGAAGCGATCCCGGTCGCCTTTCTCGCCGGCTACGAGGGCATCCCCAGCTGGACCGATGCGCAGGGCGACCGCTATTATCGCTACGAGGCGATCCTCGACCGGCGCACGCCCGACTTCCAGACCGAGCTGGGTTATACCAAGGCCCCGCGCGGAAAGGCCAATCTGGCGATGAGCACCAACCAGGTCGCCGAACGCTTCGGCGCCACCGCGATGACGCTCGAAATGCCTTACAAGGACAACAAGGCCAATCCCGAACCCGAACAGGGCTGGAGCCCCGAACGGTGCAAGATGCTGGCGCGCGACTGCCTCGCGGCACTGCTCGAATATCTCGACACGCCCGACGCCTGACCAGGAGGCTGGACGGCGGGCGCTAGCGAACATCGCGGCTCGCAATGCGCGGCGCCTGCCGTCATTCCTGCTCGTCGCAACATGCTTCCGGTCATGAAAATCTCTCTCGGCGCAGAGGCTTAGGCCGCAGCGCCGAGTTAGGCCGAGCGTGTCAGGCCACGGCAGGCTCGAGCATCCGCAGCGTGCGCGCGCCGGCATCCAGTTCGACCGGGACATTGACCGGCAGGCACAGCTGGTTGCGCACGTGACCGCTGTTGAAGCCGGTNACCACCGGGATGCCNAGCGGGGCGAGATGAGCGCCAAGCACGTCGTCCAGCGTGAACGTCCGCGCATCGGCATCGCCCGCGCTGCAGCGGGTGCANTGGCCGAACACGACACCCGCCAGCCGGTCCAGCACGCCTGCCAGCTGCAATTGCTGAAGCATGCGGTCGATCCGGTAGGGTTCTTCGTTGATGTCTTCGAGAAACAGGANCGCCCCGTCGAAGTCNGGCAGCCAGCCGGTACCCATCATGGTCGANAGGATGGTGAGATTGCCGCCGAGCAGCCGGCCCCGCGCGACCCCGGGGACGAGCGAGCGGGCGGGCCGNCCCGCGGCATCNTCGGCCGCCGCGCCGCCGAGCACGGGCGCCGTGCCCGCAAAGGCGATCCGCCACAGGCTCTCCCAGCTTGCGCGGTCCCACCGGCTNGCCGCATTGGGGCCATGGAGCGTCGCAAACCCGGCGCGCGNGGCAATCGCCATGTGCAGCGCCGTCGTGTCGCTATACCCGATCAGCAGTTTCGGATTGGCNNGAATGGTCGCCCAGTCGAGCAGCGGCAGGATCCGCGCCCCGCCCCAGCCGCCGCGCACCGCGAAGATCGCGCGCACCTCCGCGTCGGCGAACATCGTATCGAGATCCGCGGCACGGTCGGCGTCGGTCCCGGCCAGATAGCCATGCTGGTCGCCGACATGGCTGGCGAGTTTGGGAACCAGCCCCATGCCGGAGATCCAGTGAACGGCCCGGTCGAGTTCTGCGGGCAATGTGACCGCGCTAGCCGGGGCGACCAGGCCGACCGTATCTCCCGGCCGCAGCCGGGGCGGCATGGCGCTGGCNCGCGCCGCCAGTCCCGATGNCATCAGTGCCGTTCCCGCGAGCCCGCCGAGCAGGCCGAGCGCGCCGCGCCGTCCGATCATGTCAGGCTGGCGGGGCCGAAAGCATGNGGCAGCAGGGCAGACAGTTTCACCCGCACCACCTCGTCNGCGCCCACGCACAGAATGTCGGGGTCGGTCCCGCCCAGCTGCGCCAGTTCGTTGAGCACTTGCCGGCAGCGCCCGCAGGGCGTGATCGGGTCTGCCGCAGGGCCGGTCACCGCGACTGCCTGAAGCCCGCCGCGCAGCCCGTCGGCCATCGCTTTTGATACCGCGATGGTTTCGGCGCACAGCGCCAGGCCATAGCTGGCATTCTCGACATTGGTCCCGGTGACCACGCTACCATCGGCAAACCGCAGCGCGGCGCCCACCGCGAAACCGGAATAGGGGGAATAGGAATGGCGCGCGGCTGCGCGTGCGGCTGCGATCAGGTCGTCGTCGGTCATCTCGTCATCCTCATGGCCGCACGATCACCCAGCGCAGCGGCTGCTGCGCGGCCTCGGTCTTGTACCAGCGGTTGGCCGTCCACATCAGCCACGGTCGCATCGCATAGTCGGGTTCGAACCAGCTGCGGGTGAGCCACAATTGCCGGTCGAACCGCCGCGAGGGCGCATAGGCCTGCTCGAATTCCTCGTCCGGGCCGAGGATCGCCGGCTTCCCGCTGTGCGCTTCGATCTGGTTGACCAGCGTCGTGAGCTCGCTCTGCACCGCCGCGTCCGAAACGCGCGCCGGACAGTCCTCCGCGGTCGTCTCCAACAGGATCGCGGGAGGCAGCAGGTCGCCGTCGCGCGGCACCATGGTGACGAAATTGGCCGATTGCCCGTCGGCCACGGTACAGGGGTCGAAACGATGCGCCGCGCCGACCGCCAGGCCGGCATTGCGCGCGCGGGCGAAGTTCTGTGCGAAGGCGATATCGCCCCGCCCCGCCCCATCGCTCGCCTCGAGATAGACGAACCGCGCGCCCAGACCCGCCAGAGTGTCGAAATCCACCGCCCCGTCGCCTGCGCTGACCAGCGCACCCTGGTCGGGCCAGGCGCTCTCGTCGGGACGCCAGCTGCGCGCTTCGTACCACGCATAGCCGGCTGCGATTGCCGCGACCAGCAGCGCGACCAGCCACGCCTTGCCAGCAGCGGAAAACCCGCGGGACCTGCGCGGCGAACGGCGCCGGCGCGGGGATTTGCCCACCGCCATCCCTCAGCCCTTGATATGCAGGACGCAGATCAGCGTGAACAACCGCCGCGCAGTGGCGAAATCGGTCTCGATCTTGCCCTCCAGCCGTTCGATCAGCAGTTCTGCGGCGCTGTTGTGGACCCCGCGGCGGGCCATATCGATGGTTTCGATTTCNGCCGGGGTCGCCTTGCGGATCGCCTGGTAATAGCTGTCNCAAATCGCGAAATATTCGCGGATCGGCCGGCGGAAACGGGCGAGGCCAAGCAGCAGCTCCTCCACCAGGCGCTCCTCCTCGTCGGCGATTTCCATCAGCAGGCGGCCGTCGCGCACGGCCAGCTTGAGGCGATAGGGCCCGCTGGCCCCGCGCTCGACCGCGCGCAGCGGCTTGAAGCTGTTTTCCTCGATCAGGTCGAAGATCGCAATCCGGCGTTCCTGCTCGATATCGGCATTGCGCCAGATGATCGTTTCCTCATCGAGCTCGATATGCGCGATGCGATGAGTGTCCGGAGAGGGTGCGGAATCGGTCATGCTTGCACCCGCTTTCGCAGAGATAGGCGGGGTGCGGCAAGGGGTTGGCGCAGTGTCCCCACTATCCACAGCCGCCGTGACCCCTTTGCAACTTGCCAGCAGGGTGCGCGGCCATGCATCAGGGGGCGATGGCCGAAACCGATCTTCTTTTCCCCGCCGACGATTCGACTGACACGAAACCGGCGAAGGGCCCCGTCCTGCCCGCCAACCTCGAAGCCGAAGCCGCGTTCCTCGGGGCCGTGCTGATCGACAACAAGGTGATCGAGGAACTGACCACGCCGCTCATGGCGGAGCATTTCCACGAACCTGTCCACCAGCGCATCTACGAACGCGTGCTNCGGCTGCTCGATCGCAATTCGGTGGCCACTCCGGTTACGCTCAAGCCCTATTTCGAAAGCGACGAAGCGCTCAAGCAGCTCGGCGGGGTGACCTATCTCGCGCAGCTGACCGCCGACGGGCAGGGCCTGCTGCATCCGCGCGAACTGGCCGAGCAGATCTACGACCTCGCGCTGCTACGGCAATTGGTCAGCGTGGGACGCAATCTGGTCGAGGGCGCGCTCGATACCTCGGACGAAGTCGAGCCACTGCGCAAGATCGAGCAGGCCGAAGCCGATCTCTACCGGGTAGCGGAAGGCGCCACCACCGGCAGCGAGGCGCAGTCGTTCCGCAAGGCGGCCTTCGGCGCGCTCGAAGTCGTGCAGGCGGCGATGAATTCGGGCGGACGGTTTTCGGGCAAGACCACCGGGCTCGACACGATCAACGACAAGACCTCGGGCCTGCACAANTCGGACCTCGTGATCCTTGCCGGGCGTCCGGCGATGGGCAAGACCTCGCTCGCCACCAACATCGCCTTCAATGCCGCGCGCCGGCTGATGGACGACCAGAAGGCGGGTATCGAGGTGGGCAAGTCGCCCGGCGCGGGCGTCGCCTTCTTCAGCCTCGAAATGAGCGCCGACCAGCTGGCGACGCGTATCCTTGCCGAACAGGCCGAGATCTCGAGCGAGAAGCTGCGTTCGGGCAAGCTCAGCCGCGAAGAGTTCCAGCGTCTCAGCTTTGCCAGCCAGGAACTGACCGACCTTCCGCTGTATATCGACGACACCCCCGCGCTGACCATCGGCGCGCTGCGCACGCGCGCCCGGCGGCTCAAGCGGCGGCACGACATCGGGCTGGTCATCGTCGACTATCTGCAATTGCTGCAGGGTTCGGGCCGCGCCAGCGACAACCGCGTGAACGAAATCTCGGAAATCAGCCGGGGCCTGAAGACGCTGGCGAAGGAACTGCACGTCCCCGTCATCGCGCTGTCGCAGCTCAGCCGTCAGGTCGAACAGCGCGACGACAAGCGTCCGCAGCTGTCCGATCTGCGCGAATCGGGATCGATCGAGCAGGATGCCGACATGGTGTGGTTCATCTTCCGTGCCGAATATTATCACAACGCGCTCAAGCCCGACACGCCCGACGAAACATCGTCGGAAGAAGTGCGGATGAAATATGCCGAATGGGAAGCCCGGCACCTGGAACTGGTCAACAAGGCGACGCTGATCGTGGCCAAGCAGCGGCATGGCTCGACCGGGAATGTCCCGCTGCTGTTCCACAGCGAGTTCACCAAGTTCTCCAGCCCCGAGATCCGTCACTACGAGGATTACGAGTAGATCAGATCCCGAGGTTGAGCCGCCGGGTCACGGTATAGTCCAGGACCGACACGAGCACCCAGCCCGCGCCCCAGCGAATGCGGTTGAACAGCGTGCTGCGCTGGGCGTGCAGCGCGGGCGTGATCTCCTCGGAAGCGGCGATCTGGTGCGCTATGAATTCGCGCATCCGTTCGGCCAGCGCGGCGTCTTCGATCCGCAGCATGATTTCCAGATTGAGGTAGAGGCTGCGCATGTCGAAATTGGCGCTGCCAAGGTAAACCGCATCGTCCAGTACCAGCAGCTTGGTGTGCAGCTTGCAGGGGGAAAATTCCCAGATCCGCGCCTTGCGCTTGAGCAGGTAGCGATACAGCGAACGGGTTGCGCCCAGCGTCGCGCCATTGTCGCTCTTGGCCGCCATCAGCAGCCGCGCCCGCCCCGTCTTCGCGACCCGCGCGATCCGCCGCAGCAGCGTGTAGGGCGGCGAGAAATAGGCCATGAAGATGTCCAGCTTCCGCGCCTGAGAAAGGTCGCGGGTGACGCTGCGGGCCCAGCTCGACAGCCCGCGCGTGGGCCCACCGACCAGCCAGCGGACGGCCCCCTCCCCGTCACGCCATTCCCATTGCGAAACCGCCCGGCGAATGGCGCGGAAATGCGGCGCGTCGTCATCGGTCCAGTCGACCAGCCGCGCGAACCAGTCGTTGAGGCCGGCAACCGCGTCCCCTTCGAGCGCGATGGCAAGATCGTTCCACCCGTTCTGTTCGGGGGGGGCGAAATAGTCGTCCTCGATATTGAAACCGCCGAACAGCGCGCGCTCGCCATCAGCGATCACCATCTTCTGATGGTTGCGGATGAGATAGCGCAGCCCGATCCGCGGGCTGAAGCAGAAATAGCGTCCCCCGGCATCGACCAGCGGCTGGAGGAAGCGGTCCGATGCCGACGCGCCGAAGCTGTCGAGGATGAGCGTAACCGCCACCCCGCGCCGCGCCGCCGCACACAGCGCATCGCGCAGCTCGGACGAAACCTCGTCTTCGGCGAAGATGTAGAAGCAGATATCGAGCGTGGTGGTGGCCGAGCCGACGAGATCCATCAGCGCGCGGCGGCGGTCGTCGCCGCCGGGATAGAACACCAGCGAATGTCCCTGCGCCTCGAGCGCAAACGGCTCCGGATCGCGATAGACCCCCGTGGTTTCGGAAACGCTTGCCTCAGCCATTGGGGATGCGCCTTAGCGCGCCCGGCGGTCGGCGCAAATCCTTGACTGCCGGCAGGCAAAAGCCTAAGAGCCGCGCTTTCCCGGAATCACTTGATTTGCATCGGAGTGCCCCATGGCGCGCGTTACTGTCGAAGACTGCGTAGACAAGGTCCCCAACCGTTTCGACCTCGTCCTGCTGGCTGCCCAGCGGGCCCGCGAGATTTCCGGCGGTGCGGAACTGACTGTCGATCGCGATCGCGACAAGAACCCGGTCGTCGCGCTGCGCGAAATCGCCGAACAGACGGTCAAGCCGAAGGAACTGCACGAAGCTGCGGTTACCAATCTGCAGAAGATCCTGCCCGACGACGATGACGAGATGGACGAAGTCGGCTCGCTCAGCCAGTCGGCCGAAGCGCTGCGGATCACCGCGTCGGCGCCGACGCGTTCGACCTCGATCGGGGCCGATTACGAGGGCTGACACGCCGGCAGTATTGGCGAATTGTGGAAAGGCCGCCCCCGGGGCGGCCTTTTTGCGTTGCGGCATGGCTTGTGCCGCCTGTAGCCTGCGCCGCGACAGGAGGCGTGATGAGCGANGTGGTTGAAGGCGTGGGAACCGGGGTCGAAGGGGGTCTGTTCGCCAAGGCGGTTTCGCCCCGCACGGGCGGCGAAGCGCCGACCGCCAAGGGCCATTTCGCCGAAGGGGCGTGCCTCAATTGCGGCACGCAGCTGGTGGGCAGCCATTGCCATCAATGCGGCCAGCAGGCCCATCTCCACCGGACGCTGAGCGCCTTCGCCCACGATATCGCGCATGGGGCGATCCATTTCGACGGCAAGACCTGGCGGACGCTGCCGATGCTGGTGTTCAAGCCGGGCGAGCTGACGCGCCGCTATATCGATGGCGAGCGAACCCGATTCGTCAGCCCGATGGCGCTGTTCCTGTTCACCATTTTCCTGATGTTCGCCGTATTCCAGATCGCGGGGATCAGCGCCCCTACCGATCTCANCGGCGACAAGAGCCTGCAGCTGAGCGAGCTTACCGAAGAACAGGCCGAGCGGCTCGAATCCCGGCGCGACACGCTGGCCGAGCGGGCGGCGGACCCGGACGCCACCGAAGCGCAGCGCGATCGCGCCGAAGACGCGCTGGCCGAAGTCGAAGCGCAGCTCGAAGCGCTGGAGCAGGCCCGCACCGAACTGCCTTTCCTGGCTGACGGGACCGAACGAACCGGCGCCGAGGCGGGTTCGGAGGAAGTTGCGAACGAGACCCCCGNCAGCGAGAGGGACGCGNAAATCGCCGTGGATGCAAGCGACATCCGCAATTGGGAAGGCGATCTGGAGAACACCGACTGGTTCCGGGCGGGNGTCGAAAAGTGGCGNAAGAACCCGGGCCTGATGCTCTACAAGNTGCAGACCAATTTCTACAAGTTCAGCTGGTTGCTGATCCCGCTGTCGATCCCGTTCGTATGGCTCATCTTCGCCTGGAAGCGCGGTTTCCGCGCGTATGACCATGCCATTTTCGTCACCTATTCGCTCAGCTTCATGACAATGCTGATCCTGGCGATCGTGCTTGCCGGCATGGCTGGTCTGTCGCCCGGCTATGTCGCGCTGGCATCGCTGCTGATCCCGCCGATCCATATCTACAAGCACTTGCGCGGCACTTACGCGCTGTCGCGCTTCTCGGCCCTTTGGCGGCTGGGGGTGATGAGCTTCCTGATCGTCGTCATCCTCGGATTGTTCGCCATGTTGCTGATGTTGCTCGGCCTGTCCTGAGAAACGAAAAGGGCCGCCCGGTCATACCGGACGGCCCCTTGTNTGCGGATGGGTTTCGCCTGCGTCAGGCGCCTTGCGGTGCCGGGCCTCCGCCGAGCTTGCGCCCTGCCTTGGGGACAGCGACACCCGACGCGGGCTTGACCGCGACNGGGCCCTTGGGCTCGTCNGGCCGGTCGATCTTGCCGTCCTTCATCAACTGGTTGATNTCTTCACCGGTCANCGTTTCGTATTCGAGCATCGCCTGTGCCAGCAGGTGGAGCTTGTCCTCCTGCTCGCTGAGGATGTCCTGCGCGCGCTTGAGCCCGCCTTCGACCAGTTCCTTGATTTCGGCGTCGATCAGCTTGTTGGTTTCCGCGCCGCCCATGGTGCGCGCGGTCTGNCCCATGCCGAGATAGCCTTCCTGGCTTTCCTCGTACTGCAGCGGGCCCAGCTTGTCGCTCATGCCCCATTTGGTGACCATGTTGCGCGCGAGATCGGTGGCATACTGGATATCGCCCGACGCCCCGCTCGAAACCTTGTCGTGCCCGAAGATGATNTCCTCCGCCACGCGCCCGCCCATCGCAACCGCNAGGTTCGCATGCATCTTGTCGCGGTGGTAGGAATAGCTGTCGCGTTCGGGCAGGCGCATCACCATGCCCAGCGCGCGACCGCGCGGAATGATGGTCGCCTTGTGGATCGGGTCCGACGCCGGCTCGTTGAGGCTGACCAGCGCGTGGCCCGCTTCGTGATAGGCGGTCATCTTCTTCTCGTCCTCGGTCATGACCATGCTGCGCCGTTCGGCACCCATCATGACCTTGTCCTTGGCGTCTTCGAATTCCTGCATCGCGACCAGGCGCTTGTTGCGGCGCGCCGCCAGCAGGGCGGCCTCGTTGCACAGGTTCGCCAGATCCGCGCCCGAGAAGCCCGGCGTGCCGCGCGCGATGGTGCGCGGGTTGACGTCGGGNGCCAGCGGCAGCTTCTTCATGTGCACTNCGAGGATTTTCTCGCGCCCGTCGATATCGGGCACGGGGACCACAACCTGACGGTCGAACCGGCCCGGACGCAGCAGNGCGGGGTCGAGAACGTCGGGGCGGTTGGTCGCCGCGATGATGATGATGCCTTCATTGGCTTCGAAGCCATCCATCTCGACCAGCAGCTGGTTGAGCGTCTGCTCNCGCTCGTCGTTCGAATTGCCCAGTCCGTGGCCACGGCTGCGCCCGACGGCATCGATTTCGTCGATAAACAGGATGCACGGCGCGTTCTTCTTCGCCTGTTCNAACATGTCGCGCACNCGGCTNGCGCCGACACCGACGAACATNTCGACGAAGTCCGAACCNGAGATGGTGAAGAAGGGCACGCCCGCTTCGCCGGCGATTGCCCGCGCGAGCAGGGTCTTACCCGTACCAGGNGAACCGACCAGCAGCGCGCCCTTGGGGATCTGGCCGCCAAGCTTGGAGAAGCGCTGCGGGTCCTTGAGNAANTCNACGATTTCCTCGAGTTCTTCGCGCGCTTCGTCGATCCCGGCGACATCGTCGAACGTCACCTTGCCCTGCCGCTCGGTCAGCAGCTTGGCCTTCGACTTGCCGAAGCCCATCGCGCCGCCCGCACCGCCGCCTTTCTGGACCTGCCGCAGGGCGAAGAAGGCGATGCCGAGGATCAGCACGAACGGCAGCATCTGGATCAGCGCATAGAGGAGGATGTTGCCATTGTCGGCTTCCACGCCCGAATAGCGCACGCCATTGTCTTCNAGCAGCTGCGGCANAGTGGTGTCGTTGGCGACAGGGATGGTCGAGAACTGCTCGCCATTCTTCATCTCGCCGACGATCGACGATTCGGAAATCTCGACGCTGGCGACCGAGCCTTCGGCAACCTTGTCGCGGAAATCGGAATAGAGGATCTGTGCGCCGGGAGCGCTCGATCCGCCCCCGAACAGCGACACAACCATCAGCAGTGCAAGGAAAATCCCGCCCCAGATCATCAGGCTCTTCACCCAGGGGTTGGGGCCGTTGCCCTCGGGCTCGGGCGGAGAATTCTGGTCGCTCATGCGCGGGTTCCTTTCATCCCGGCCAATGTAGGATGCCGCGGGTGAATGGCAAGTTGACCCGATGCGCGGAATTTCCGCTATCAGGCAGCAATTCGCTCGATCAGCCAATAGGCCCCGACGATGCCGACCGGATAGGCGGCGGCGCGCAGGACCAGCGGTTCGTCCGCCGGCCGGATACGGCGCAGCAGCGCGAGGGCGGCGAGCACCGCCGTGACGACCAGCAATTGCCCGGCTTCCACGCCGATGTTGAAGCTGACNAGCGCGGCGGGCACCTCGCCTTCGGGCAGCCCGATTTCGCGCAGGGCGCCAGCGAATCCGAAACCGTGCAGCAGGCCGAAGGCGAATGCCACGAGCCANGGCAGGCGCTGGGTCAGCGTGCCGCGCGCCCCCCGGGCGATTTCGACCGCGAGGAACACGATCGACAGGGCAATCAACGCCTCCACGACATCCTGCCGAATCCCGGCAAAGCCCAAAGTGACCGCCGCCAGCGTNAGCGAATGCGCGAGCGTGAAGGCCGTGGCGGCCTTGANCACCGGCCACGGCCGCCNGACCAGCAGGACCAGCGCGATGACGAACAGCAGNTGGTCCCATCCGGCCAGGATGTGATCNACCCCGATNGCGAAATAGCTGCGCCACACCTGCGCNGNGCCCGGNCTNGCCGTGATCGTCGCNTAGGGCTCTTCCGGCGTGAGACGGTGGACCTGCACCGGCCGTTCGCGCGGGGCNACGCGCAGGATCGCTTCGCCCTGCCCGGGAAAGGCCGGCCAGCCGAGCCGCTGCCCCGCNACGCTGCCGGTGCAGACCACCGGTGCACGGCCGACCACGGCAAGCGGAGCCATGTCGCGCTCTACCGGCCCCGCCAGCGCACAAGCGGCGGGCAGCTGCGGCACGGCGCCGCGTTCGTCGGCCGCGCTTGCGATCGGCTGCCGCCAGCCGAGCCGCCAGTTCGTCTCGTCGAGCTGCTCGAACTGGATCGCGACGGGACGCATTTCGTCGGCCAGCGCGGGGCTGGCCGCCAGCATGAGGGCCAGCGCCGCAATCAGCCGGATCATTCGATTGCGACCGTATAGGCCCCGCGCAGCACGGCGTAGGCCCGCTGGCGCCGCTCGGCGATGGTGGCCGCTTGCCAGTCGGCCTCGACCCGGTCGCGGACCGCGCTCAGTTGCGGTGTCTTGCCCGCGCTACGGGTTTCCAAGCGGACGAGGTGCCAGCCATAGCCCGACGCGACCGGTCCCTGCCATTCGCTCGAGGGTTCAAGCTCCGCCAGCCGCGCGGTGAACGCCTCGCCATAGGTGCCGCGTATCTGCGCAAGCGGCATCGCGACCGCCTCGGCGGGCAGGCTGATCGGCTCGCCCACCGGATCGCGCGATGCCAGAGCGCGGGCGGCAGCGGATTCGCTGGAGTAATAGACCTGCCTGAAGGTCAACCTGTCGCCCTCGCGGTATCTATCCGGATGTGCGGCGAGCCAGCGCTCGAGGTCCGCTTCGTTCGGTCGGGCCAAGGCGGCCTCCGCGCCAGCGAGTTCGTCCATCTTGGTGGCCAGGCGCCGCCGGACGACCGCGTCGCCTTCGTCGAGGCCCAGACGCAGCGCTTCGCGGTAGAGGACCTCTTCGCGCACCCAGCGCTTGATCGCACTGTCCATTTCGGCATCGGTGGGTGCGCGCCCCATCATCCGCTCGAAACCGAAAGCGATGCCGGCCTGCCGCTCGCGCGAGAGTTCGATCGCCCGGCTGGCCGGATCGACCGGTTCGCCCACCAGTGCTAGCCCTGCCCAGATCACCGCCCCGGCGATCAGGAAATGCGCCAGCGGGTCGCGCAGCCAATGCCGGATCATTCACGCCCCGCCGGAGACGCTGCAGCGCCGGGCGATTGGCCCGGCTTCAGCCAGACCGCAGAGGAATAGGCGCGTTCCTGGATAACATTCGCTTCGACAACCTCTGCCGGCAGGTCGATTCCGAAGCGTTTCGCATCGAACAGGACCCAGCTCGGCGTGGGGATTTCGATCGCGCGGACATAATAGAAGGCGCGCTGGCCCGGACGGTAATCGGGATCGCGCCAGGTCGCTCGCAATTCGGGTGCACCGATCGTATTGGTATAGCTCGCCTCGCGCCGTACTACCGTGTCGCCCACGGCGGGTATCGTGCCGCCCACGCGGCGGCGGACGCCAGCCATGTCCGACCATGCGAGATCATAGATACGTTCGCGTGCGACGCCATTCGCATCGACCCAGCCCTTGACCATCTGGATCCGGTCGAGATTGGCGCCTTCGGGATCCTTGAGCGCGGAAACCAGGAACACGGGCGCGCGGCCGCGATCGACCAGATCGCCGCCCATCGGGACACCGCGGGCATAACCGGCGCGTACCCATTCGCCGTCCCAATCGCTGTCTGCAAAATCATGCCCGGCAAACAGCCGCAGCACCATGCGCGGACCGGTGGTGGCGTAGACTTCACGCCGCATGAAGGCATCGAAGATCTCGGCGCGCGTATTGCCCCTTGCCCAGGCAGCCGCATAGCCCCCGGCGAGATAGTGCCAGCCGAAGCGCCCCTGGCGCGTACCGAGGTTCTGCGACGCGAGCGCGCGTCCGGCACGCGGTTCGACATTGGTTTGCTTGCCGAAGAAATTGTCCTCGTCCCCCGTCGCCAGCGCGGTGTGGCTGTCGGTGGAGCCGATCAGGCCGAATGCATAGGGATTGACGCCCATCTGCTGTTCGAGCGTCAGACCGCGCAGCAAGGCGCTGCGAACATAGCTCCCGGCATACATGTCGGGCGTTGCTTCGCGCGTCAGCGGCAGATTGCCCAGCTCCCACCCGGCCACACCGAATTCAGCGAATTCGTCATTCGGCGAGAGGAAGGGGTGGGTCTCGCTGTCGCCCTTGATCTGGGTGGCTTCGACCACCGGCTCGAAGCGCGCTCGCTGGCGGGCGTAATCGGCGCTCATCGCGCCGCCATCGGGCCCGACCAGATCGAACATCATCCCATTCGACAGGTTCGAATTGTGCGGGATCGCCAGCACGCGTCCGCCGGTGTTGGCCTCGTAGGCGGCCATGTAATCCCACAGCTGCTCGGGCTGTGTATCGATACCGGGAAACGGCACCACCTGACCGGTCTTGACGCTGCCGTCCCGGAACATGACGACCCGGTGCAAATTGTTGCCATCGGGCATCAAGGTCCATTCGAAACCCGCAAAGGCAGTGAATTCACCCGGGCGGTTGTACCGGTCCAGCAGGGCGAGATGGCTGTCCCACAATTCGCGTGTGGCGACAGCCTGCCGCTCGGGGTCCATCAGCGCTTCGGGGATCGTGTCATTCGCCGCCGCAGTGATGAGTTCGGCCACCGCCATGGTCGACTGGTTCGTGCTTTCGTGCATCATGTCGTACCAGCGCCGAAGCGTGGGATCGCGCACCAGGATCCGCGGCGTGTCGTAGAGCCGGCGCGTGGCGCCCATGGCATCCGAATGGTCCGAGATAACGAGGAAATCGAGCGGGCGGTCGAGCTGCGCTTCCATCCCCATCGTCGAACGCACCCGGTCGCCGCGTGCGAATTTGAGCGCCTCTTCCGCGCCCAGCCTGACGCCGAAGCCGAAGGCGTCGACCGAAAGGTCGGTGTGCAGATGCGTATCGCCCCAATAGGGCCGGTCGGGAAATTCGGCGAGTGCGATCGTCGCGGTCCCGTCACCGCGCTGGTCTTCGGTCGGCTCGCCCGTATCCATGGAATCGCAGCCCGACAGCGCCAGGGCCGCCAGTGCGACCCAGCACCCCAAGGTCTTCGTCATCGGCTCTCCCCTCCCGATTGCCAATTGCAACCGAATGTCTGCGACATGCCGGGCGGGGTCAAGGCCTCAGGGGATTTGCGACGCGCTAGAGGAAGGGGATCGCGCTGCCTTCGCCCGACGAGCCGAAGTAGGTCGCAAGGCCGAGCGCCGTCGCCAGACCGGCGAACAGCAGTGATCCGAGCAGCAAGGCGCCGTCGCGAACCGTCAGCGCCAGCCCCAGGACAGCGATCGCCAGCATCGGGATGGTACTGGCGAAAGGCAGGAATTCGAGCGGCGGAACCGTGCAGCACAGGGCAATGATGACCGCCGCGACCAGCTTGATCGCAGTGCCCTTGGTCAGCCCTTCGAGCCGGCCCTTGCTGTGCCGGTCGAGGAAATCCGCCATTCCCTTGAGCTTGCCCACTGCCTTGTGCAGCTTTTTCGAACCGACCGCACGCCGCTGGACGAATTGCGGCATCCAGACATGGTCGCGGCCGATGAGCAGCTGGACCGCGATCAGCGCGATGAACAGCGCGAGCACGGTGGGGACGCCCGGGATGCCGCCGACCGGCGTGATCTCGAGCACGGCGGGGATCATGATGAACGGGCCGAAGCTGCGCGCGCCGAAATCGTCGAGCACATCGGCGACACGCACTTCGTCGTGATTGGCCGCAAGCTCGTCGAGTTCGCCGAGGACATCGCCCATGCTGTGGGGTTCATGTGACACTGCAGACATCTCCCTTGGCGGCCAAACGCACGGGGAGCCGAAAGGTTACGCGGCGCGGGATACTGCTCCCGCGCCGGTCATCCCGCCTTCTTCTTGAGCAGCGCCGAGCGTTCGCAGCGGCACACCACTTCGCCGCGCTGGTTCACCGCTTCGTGGAGGAAGGTGACGATGCCTGCATCGGGGCGCGACTTGCTTTCGCGCAGGCCGATTACCTCGCTGGTGGCATGCAGCGTATCGCCGATGAAGACGGGCTTGGGCATGACCAGCTTGTTGTAACCGAGGTTGGCCACAAGGGTACCCAGCGTGGTGTCACCGACACTGAGCCCCACCATCAGCGAGAAGGTGAAGGTCCCGTTGACGAGGATCTGCCCGAACTCGCTCGCCTTGGCTGCTTCCGCGTCGAGATGGAGCGGCTGCGGATTGTGCGTCATGGTGGTGAACAGCAGATTGTCGGTCTCGGTCACCGTCCGGCGGATGTCGTGCGTCAGCGTATCGCCGACCTGCCATTCGTCGAAATACTTCCCCGCCATCAGCCGTGTCCCATGACGGCTTTGACCTCGAGGAAGTCGTGGAAGCCCCATTCGCCCCATTCGCGGCCATTGCCCGACTTCTTGTAGCCACCGAAGGCGGCGTTGAGATCGTAGCCGCCATTGATCGCCACGCGGCCCGCGCGAATGCGCTTGGCAAGGCTGCGGGCGAGTTGGATGTCCTCGCCGGTGATCGCGCTGGCAAGGCCGTATTCGGTGTCATTGGCGATGCGGATCGCGTCGTCGTAATCCTCATAGCCGAGGATACACAGCACCGGGCCGAAGATTTCTTCGCGCGCGATGGTCATGTCGTTGGTGACATCGGCGAAGACGGTCGGCTTGACATAGTGACCAGTCTCCAGCCCCTCGGGCTTGCCGGGGCCGCCCGCAACCAGCGTCGCGCCTTCCTCGACGCCCTTCTCGATCAGGCCCTGGATCTTGTCCCACTGCGCGCGGCTGACGACCGGGCCGATCGCGGCATTGCCCTTCGGATCGCCGGGAATGACGCCTCCGGCAGCTTCCTTCGCTGCGGCCTTGGCTTCCGCCATCCGCGCATGCGGCACCAGCATCCGGCTGGGCGCGGTGCAGGTCTGGCCCGAATTGCCCATCATCGCCACCGTGCCCTTGGCAACCGACTTGGTGAATGCGGAATCGTCGAGCACGATATTGGGGCTCTTGCCGCCCAGTTCCTGCGCGACGCGCTTGACGGTATCGGCGGCATTCTTTGCGATCGCGATGCCCGCGCGGGTCGAACCGGTGAAGCTGACCATGTCGATATCGGGATGGCCGCTGATCGCTTCGCCGACGCCCGGCCCGTCGCCATTGACCAGGTTGAACACGCCCGCGGGAACGCCCGCCGCATGCATGATCTCGGCAAAGATACAGGCATTGAAGGGCGCGATCTCGCTCGGCTTGAGCACCATGGTGTTGCCCGTCGCCAGCGCGGGGAAGACCTTGCAGGCGATCTGGTTGAGCGGCCAATTCCACGGGGTGATCATGCCGACCACGCCGACCGGCTCCCATACATGCAAGGTGGGACCGTCGAGCCGTTCGAACGCGAAGCCTTCGAGCACTTCGATGGCCTTCTGGCAATGGCCCGCAAGCAGGCCGACATGCGGCCCGTTGGCAAGGCTCAGCGGCGCGCCCATTTCGTCGCTGACCGCAGTCGCGAGCTCTTCCTTGCGGGTCTCGATCTCCGCCTGGATCGCGCGCAGCAGGGTCAGCCGTTCTTCCTTGCTGGTCTGGCTGAAGCCCTCGAATGCCCTGCGCGCGGCGACCACGGCCTTGTCGACATCGGCCGCGGTGCCGAAGCTGATATGGCCGATGGTCTGCTCGGTGGCGGGGTTCTCCACCGCAACGGTGTTTTCCTCGACCGGGTCGACCCATTGGCCGTCGATGTAGAACTGGGTGCAATCGCGCATCGGAAACTCTCCTTTGCGCGCGCCTCTAGCTTTCCTGACGCCAGCGCGCCACCACCTCTTCGCCGTCGCTGGCGCTGTCGCGGATCGTGTTGGGCGTGCGGTCGAACCGCGGTGCGGGGGCGGTGTGCCAGCGCCCGCCGTGTTCGACGAAAGCCCCGCGCGCCTTCATATGCGGATGATCCTTGGCGTGGTCGAGCGGAACGACCGGCGAGAAACAGGCGTCGGTGCCTTCGAGCAATTCGCACCATTCGTCCTGCGTTTTCGTCACGAACAGCGCGGCCAGATCCTCGGCATAGTTGTCCCAATTGGCCGGGTTCATCTGCGCCTCGCGCAAATGCTCGGGCGCATCGGCGCGCTGGAGCAGTTCGGCATAGAATTGCGGTTCGATCGCGCCGACGCTGATTTCCCTGCCATCCTTGCAGGTATAGCAGCGATAGAAATGCGCCGCCCCACCCAGCAGGCCGGCGCCGCGATCCACCGTGCGCAGCGCGCTATGCGGCTGGCCGTAGAAGAAGCTCATCAGGCTGGTCACGCCGTCGACGATCGCGGCATCGACCACCTGCCCCTTGCCGCTGCGTTCGCGTTCGAACAGCGCCGCAAGGATGCCCATCGCGCAATACATCGATCCGCCGCCGAAATCGCCGACGAGGTTCTGCGGCGGCACGGGCAGTTCGCCGCGCTTGCCGATCGCGTCGAGCGCGCCGGTGATGGCGATGTAGTTGAGATCGTGGCCGGCCGCCTGCGCCAGCGGGCCGTCCTGTCCCCAGCCGGTCATTCGCGCATAGACCAGCCGCGGATTGGCCTCGAGCAATTCCTGCGGGCCCAGCCCCAGCCGCTCCATCACGCCCGGACGAAAGCCTTCGACCAGCACGTCGGCATGCGCCAGCGCCTGCTTGACGAATGCCTGGCCTTCGGCGCTCTTGAGATCGACTTCCGCGCGGTGCCGGGCGCGTTCGACCACCGGGTTCATCGGCTGGTGACCGGCGCGTTCGATGCGCACGACCTCCGCGCCCATATCGGCCAGCATCATGCAGACATGCGGGCCCGGGCCGATGCCCTGGAATTCGACGACCCTGAGGCCGGTCAGCGGACCGTTCGACATTTCTCTCTCCTCGGAAAATTTATATGTTCTAGAAGCTCTTGGGCAAGTCGAGGACATGCGTGGCGACATGGCTCAGGATCAGGTTCGTGCTGATCGGCGCGACTTGATAGAGCCGGGTTTCGCGGAACTTGCGCTCGATGTCGTATTCCTCGGCAAAACCGAACCCGCCGTGCGTCTGGATGCACATGTCGGCGGCCGCCCAGCTGGCTTCGCTGGCCAGCATCTTGGCCATGTTCGCTTCGGTCCCGGCAGTCTCGCCATCATCGAACATGCGCGCTGCCTTGGTCACCATTTCGGCCGCGGCCGACAACTGGACATAGGCGCGCGCGATGGGGAACTGCACGCCCTGGTTCTCGCCGATGGCGCGCCCGAAGACATTGCGCTCGGCGGCATAGGCGGCAGCGCGGTCGATGAAGAAACGTCCGTCGCCGATGCATTCGCTGGCGATCAGGATGCGCTCGGCATTCATNCCCGAAAGGATGTAGCGGAANCCCTTGCCCTCCTCGCCGATCAGCGCGCTGGCGGGNACGCGCAAGTCATCGAAGAACAGTTCGGTGGTNGCATGGTTGAGCATGGTNCGCACCGGNCGGATGGTCAGCCCNTTGCCNACNGCCTCGCGCATGTCGACCAGCAGCACGCTCATCCCGTCGGANGGCTTGGCGCATTCCTCGCGCGGNGTCGTGCGGCACAACAGNACCATCAGGTCCGAATGCTCCGCGCGGCTGATCCAGATCTTCTGACCGTTGACCACGTAATCGTCGCCGTCGCGGCGCGCGAAGGTGCTGATCCGCGTCGTATCGGTGCCCGCACCGGGTTCGGTCACGCCAAAGGCCTGCAGCCGTAATTCACCGCTGGCGATCTTGGGCAGGTATTCGCGCTTCTGCTGGCCCGATCCGTGCTTCAGCAGCGTGCCCATGGTGTACATCTGCGCATGGCAGGCACCGCCGTTGGAACCCGACCGGTGAATTTCCTCGAGCACGGCGCAGGCCGCCTCCAGCCCCAGGCCCGAGCCGTCATATTCTTCAGGGATGAGGACCGAGAGGAAGCCAGCCTCGGTCAGAGCGGCGACGAATTCGCTCGGATAGGCGCGCTCGCGATCGAGTTCGCGCCAGTATTCGCCGGGGAAGCGCGCGCACAAACGCCGCACCGCTTCGCGGATTTCCGGAAAGGTCTCGCTCAAATGTCCGTCTCCCATTGCAACCTATTTGCCGCGCATCGCGCGCTTTGGCAACGGGTGTTGGGAGAATGGATGCCCCGTGAGGATTCGGACCACCTTTCGTCGGGGGTCGCAGGCCTTCGCTCAGCCCGCTTTCTTCTGCCGTTGTTCTCCACGTGTTCTTCGCTGGCCTTCGTTGACCTTCGCCCAAAGTCGCCATATAATGTGGGAGTGATTGAGGGAGTGGGGTGTCTTGGGCAAGCTTACCGCCTTGAAGGTCAAACATGCGAAGGCTGGCCGCCATAGTGATGGAGGGGGTCTCTACCTCCTCGTCTCTGATAAGGGGTCAAAGTCTTGGCTTCTTCGCGTCATGGCGGCTCGCTTCAATCCTGATACGGGCAGGAACGAATGGAAGCGGCGAGACATAGGGTTGGGCCCATTTTGGGATTGCTCTCTAGAGCAGGCTCGGGAGCGCGCAAGGGAAGTGCGCAGCCTCGCCCGCACTGGTGTTGATCCGGTTAAGGCTCGGGACACTGAAGAGAAGCGCGCCCTAACCTTCAAGGAAGCTGCCTATGCGTGCCATGATGCCAAGGCTCCAGGGTGGAGTGAAAAGCACGGTTCTGCCTTCCTTTCTACCTTGGCGCTGCATGTATTCCCCAAGATCGGGGCGCTTCCCGTGGGGGAGGTTAGCGAGCGCGATGTTGCTTCCGCGCTTTCCTCGATATGGACAAGCAAGCCCTCGGCTGCCCGCAAAGTACGCCAGCGTGTCGGCCTCGTTCTCGACTTCGCCAAGGCAAGCGGGTGGCGTGATACCCCCGCCCCTCGGCAATCCCTGTCCACGCTCCTTTCCGCTCAACCGGAAGGTGGCAACTTCGCCTCAATGCCCTATGCGGAAGTGCCTGACTTCGTGCGCAATCTCGAAGGCAAAGAGGAAACCATGGGCCGCTTAGGGCTGCTGTTCACCATCTACACGGGTTCACGCAATGGCGAGGTTCGTGGCGCCTGCTGGTCGCAATTCGATCTAGAGGCCCGCGTGTGGAATTGCCCCGCCTCCATAATGAAAGAGCGGGTTGCGCACACGGTGACGCTATCCCCGCAAGCGATCGAGGTCTTGGAACGGGCGAAGGCGTGGAGGACAACCGCCAAGGATTGCTTTGTATTTTCTGGTACGGGCGGGCGGCGCATGTCCGACGCAACGCTAAGCAAGCTGGTCAAACCGCTAGGCTATACGGTCCACGGCTTCCGCTCGTCCTTCCGCACTTGGGCGGCGGAAAAGATGCCCTCGACGCCTGAGGCGGTCGCGGAAGCGGCATTAGCGCATAAGATCCCTGACGCGGTTGCGCGGGCCTATAACCGGGCGAAGTTCTTGGAGATGAGATTTACCCTGCTGGAAGCGTGGGGGCGGTACGCCTCTGGCGCGTCTGGCGAGGTTATACAGTTGCCGCTCGGCCTAAGGGGCTAGGCGGTGGGAGGGGGAAGGGTAGCTCCCTGCGTGGACACTCCGGCTGCGCACCCCTCCCGTTCAATACTCGGGGCGCCTACGGAGGGCGGTTATGTTTCAAAATGATTGGGAGCGGGACGCTTGGCTGATGGGCGACGTTTACTTGCGTGACTATCAGGAAGCGGAAATCGAGGCGGACAAGCGCCGCACGGCCTCCCTTGCTATAAGCAATTACATTCTGGCTATCTGCGAGCGTATCGGTCCCGACGCACTGACGAGCGCCCTAGGCACCTCCCCGCCTGAAACTGACGCGGAAGCGCGCTTAAACTGCCTCGCGGATCGCCTCAACATTTTCGCCCCGCCCTCGATGGGGGAGGATCGCCTATCCCTAGAAGCTTTGGCGCGGGAGCTTCGCGCGATGGCAAAGGGCGACAAGCCGCAAATAACGGAGCCAGCCCCCTTCCACGGCTTAAAGGCCCCCAATGCCATTAGGATCGCTCACCATAAGCTGCGGGCGCTGCAATGGGATGCGTTCTTGAAATCTCGTGGTAACCGTCCAGCCGATCGTCACAATGCAATTGCCAGCGCCTACGGGGAGGACTGGACCACGATTTACCGCTGGAAGCCTCAAGTCGCCGCCGCCCTCGGTGTTACTGAGTTGGACGTTGGGCTAGACCTCGCCTCCTGCACCATAACACCAAAAAACTTGGTCTTTCCCTATGAGACTACGGCGCAAGCTATGTCCGCCCTGGAAGCCGATGGCTGCGCCTATCGGGATGAACGTAAGAGGCAGTTTCAGGTGGTGGAAGATACCGACCGCCGCGCCGGTTAGTATAACTTTGACGCATCCGGTCTGTTTACCGTTCGCCCCGCTCTACATGCTTGGCAATTTAGGGTGTCTTTCGCCTATTTACTCCGTCACCCGCTGGCAATCGCTGGCTTTCGTGACGGAGAACACAAACCATGGAAACTATCGCCCTTCCCCCAAGGGACGCCTTCGCCGCTATCGGTGTCGGCGTCACTAAGGGGTATGAACTTATAAAATCCGGCGAGCTGGAATCATTCAAGATCGGGCGCGCCACTCGCATAACTGCTGATAGCGTGCGCGCCTACGTTGCTCGCCAGCTTGACGCTGCGCGGGAGGCTGCGTGAACCATGGCCGCTATCATGACGGGGGGGCGGCTCACCCCAAAAGAAAAGAGCCGCGTAACGCTTAGCGTCCGCGACCCTTCTACGATTTCATTGCTTGGCGGCCTGAATATCGAGAAGGAACATATAAACGACGTTCACGCTTTCGGCAAGCGCCTGCTGTCAGAGCGAAACCGTTGGGACATTGCTCGTCGCAGCGGGGGACTCTTTGGATCGCGTCGCCTCAGCAAAAGCGATGCGGAGCGATCGCTGTCCCTTGCCTTGGCTGCCCTCACTGAAAGCGGGGTGTCAGCATGAACGACCTTTCCTTTCGTGCGATGGCGTGCCGTCCTTGGGACGGCTGCTGGCGCGTTCGCAAGCCTGACAACTTCGACGGCCTCCTATCGGTGCACCAGTTCACTGCGCTCCAAGTGCTGCGTTCTGGCACTCACCTTAGCGAGGCAGAGGCCAGGTTGCTCCAGGCCATCCACTACCAAGCCGACCCGCTCGGCCCTGCGCAGGCGTTCAATCTTGATCGACTGGTTGCCCGCGCAAGCGAATCGAACGGGAGGGCTGCGGCATGACTCCACAAAGCTTTTGCGGAAGCTCGGCTGACGGGTGCGTTCCGGTTCTCATCGACGGGGTGGTAAGTTGGCTTGCCCCGGACAGCGCGAAGCTCGCCTGCTCAACCTTGGGTGCGCTGCCCTTGCCGCCATTCGAGAGCATTGACGATCAACTAGACGCGATGGGGGGTGTGGCATGACTGCGTTGCTCGACCTCGAAAGCATCCGAGATGCAAACCCCCTCCCCTCTGTGGTGGGTGGTGTGGTCAAACTGCATAGGGCTGGCAGGGAATGGAAAGCCTGCTGTCCGTTCCATGCCGACCGCTCACCTAGTTTTACGATCTACGCGGGTGGCAAGCGATTCTGCTGCTTCGGGTGTGGTGCGGAAGGCGATGTGTTCGACTTCGTTTCCAAGCTCCATGGTGTAGGCCTCCGCGATGCGGCGATCCTGCTGGGCAAGGGTGATGTGGTGACTACGGAAGTGGCACCGCTCCCCCCTGCCAACGATGCGGGTGATAGGGTAGATGAGGCCCGCACGATCTGGCGCGCGGCTTCACCTGCGCAGGGGACGTTGGCGGAGACCTACCTCCGCTGGCGCGGTCTCAGCATCACCATACCCCCGACCATTCGCTTCGCCTCGCTGCGATATGGGAAGCGGGGGCGGGAATACCCTACGCTTGTTGCTGCTGTCTCTGGAGATGGTGGGCGTCTGACAGGAATACAGCGCACCTATTTGGCCGACAATGGCGAAGGCAAGGCGGACGTTCCCAAGGCCAAGCTATCGCTAGGCAAGGTCCGGTGCGGCGCAATCCGCCTCGCGCCTGTCGCCCGCAAGATGGTGGTGACGGAAGGGCTAGAAGATGGCTTGTCGCTACAAGAGGCGCTCGGCGCTCCGGTGTGGGTGGCCTGCGGTGCCTCCATGCTGCCTAGCCTACGGTTTCCCGACTTTGTGCGGGACATAGCTATTGGCGGTGACAACGACGAAGCGGGGCGGGCCGCTGCCGACAAGGCGGCGAAGGCCTTTGCGGAGCGCGGCCATGGTGTGCGGGTATTCTACCCGACTGCGCCGCACAAAGATTTCAACGATGAATTGACGGGGGTTCGCGCATGACTGTAGCGACGATGAAAAGCGCCTTTGAGTGCGCGGAAGTGGTTTCGATCTGGCCTGCTCTGGATCGCACTCTAATCGACAACGGGCGGCGTCCCGCCGTGGACATGCCCCGCCACCTGTTCGGCCCCGCCTGGGGCGTTATCGAGCAAGTTGCGGACGCAACCGCCACTAAGCCCGATTATGCGGCGATGGGCTATCTCGGCGCTGCTGCAAGCCTCATTGGTGGCAAGCGGCGCATTAGTCCCGATAGGGGCGATTGGACAGAACCTTGCATCCTGTGGGTGGCTGCGCTCGGAGATCCATCGTCGCGCAAGTCTGCCCCCCTCGACCATATGACTAGGCCTCTGTGGGCGATGCAAGAGGCGGCCAAGGAGTGCTTTGAGGAATGCAAGCGGGAACACGCTGCGGAAGTCGAGCGCGCCAAAGCTGAACGCATGAAGTGGCAGGACAGCGTGAAGGAAGCTGCGGGCACTCCAGGGGGCACGCCTCCGATGCCTGAAATTGCGGTGGAGCCTGACGCGCCGCGCGAAGTCATCAAGATCATTAGCGATGCAACGCCGGAAGCCGTAGCCGATGTGCTGGCGGGCAATCCGCAAGGCGTGCTTTGTTACAATGACGAACTGGCCGGATGGCTCGAAAGCTTCGACCGCTACACCTCTGGCGGGCGTCCCTTCTGGCTATCAGCCTTCGGCGGTCGCCCCCATGCGATTAGCCGCAAGGGTGGGGGCTCGCTGCATATCCCCTTTAACGGTGTATCGGTCCTCGGCTCGATCCAGCCGGATATTGTGACAAAGCACCTAGAAGCGGCGAATGACGGGCTAGTCCCTCGCATACTTTGGGCGTGGCCCGACAAACTGCCCCCTAAGCCGCAAACAGTGCGCGTTGATCGTTCGTTGCTAGAGGCTGCGTATTCGCGCCTCGACCTGCTGGCATGGGAAGAGGATAGCGAGGGTAAGCGGTGCGCCAAAGTCCTCCCCCTCGATGATGACGCGGCGGCGGTCTTTGCCGATTGGAACGTGACCAACGCGGAGGCCGACGCGGAAGGGTCCAATCTCTACGCCTCCTTCGCTGGCAAAATGAGCGGTGCGGTCCTTCGTCTCGCACTGGTCGCGGAACTGACGGAATGGGCGTTCAATGGCGGGGGTGAACCCGCAACCGTCTCGATGCGATCCCTGTCGGCTGCAATCGAATGGGTGGAGGATTATGCCAAGCCGATGGCACAACGGGTATTCGGTGACGCTGCCGTGCCTCTCGCGGATCGCAATGCGGCCCTGCTCGCCCGCTACATTCGCAAGAATGAGTTTCACACCATCAATGCGCGAGAGCTTCGCCGCCATCCCCATAAGAGCCACCTGAAGCCGCTACAGGCTAAGGGCGCAATGGATGAAGCCCTAGACATTATGCAAGACGCTGGCTGGATACTCCCTGCCTTCTCGCGGGACGGCGAAGGCGTCGGGCAACAGCGCAAAGACTACAACGTAAACCCTGCCGTATTCGAGGCCGCGCAATGAGTTGGCGGGAGCAAGTGGAGGAAGCGCTAAGAGATAGGGACAAAAGGGACACTAGGGACAAAAGCCCCCCTCCGTGCCCTATCTCCGTCCCTAATGTCCCTAACGTCCCTAGTGTCCCAACTAATCCGTCAAAGCTTCTGCGCGAATGGGAGGCGGGCCTAATCTCTCTCGATCCTGAAGAGGCTCCCGATGGATTTGAAGGGAGGGAATACTGGCAGCTGTGGCTAGACGCCTGTTGGCTATTCGAGACGCATGGGCGCTATGCCGCGCTGAATGGATGGGANACGCAGGCAGTGTTCGGTGTGTTCGTNGGGTATCCTGCNGCTGGCGGCTTGGCTCAACAACTNCGNGGGTCGCGCCAACTCGTCTTCGACGGCCCTCGCGCGGTNTATCGACGGCTCGGAGTGCCNGCATCTATCAACGTTGGTATTGCCCGNGGGCTTCCCCCTCTCTGGGACATCTGCNGCTAGNTGAGCCGGTCGGCTAAAAAAACAGCCAGAAAACACCTTTCGTNNGCGTCCGTCTTCAATTNCCAAACCGNTAGGAATCGTTTCCGCAGCGGTGAAAGGTCTTGTCGGCNGCTGANTGATANACNGCNCCGTAGCAAATNTTGGCTGNCGCTAGNTGNGGNGCNAAGACAGTATCCCNTTGGCGGCACGCGTCNTCAGCCTGTCCCCCTCCCTGCTGGCAGTACCGGTCTAGCTCCTGCCANCGGGCAATGATCTCTTGCTCGGCGCGATTAAATGGCGTGGGCTGANCGGGGGCCGGTGGGGGCTTAGGCNTGGGTGTAGGCGTTGAACTAGGNGGGGGNGGCACAGTAGGCGCAGTGNTCTGCCATNGCGGCTGAGGTTCGTAAGAGGCGACCTCCAACTTGCCNGCAAGAGCGTCGGCAAACGCCGCNCCAATGATCGACCNTTCATCGTAACCCANCTGNNCGCCGTTATCATACGTGATGACNCGNCACGGATTGCGACAACTCGANCGNNCTAGAACCGACCCGCTNGGACTGACCCGAGCAAGGATATGCCGTCCNCCTTCCTCGCCTAAATACGCGTAAGTAACGACGTCTCCCGCACGCTTGCCGGATTTTNGATCCTCCTCTGANACCGCAGCGATGTANGAGTANAACACACCATCCCGNTCGTCGTANTAGTGCGAGGGCGTNGGNGNGACATAAGGNGTNGGCACCGCGTAACNAGCTTCTGTAGCAATGGTTGCTGGNNTTGCNGGCTCTGTTNGGGTGTACGCATANTCATNTTCGCGATCATCNCCNCANCCNGCNAGNNCAAGCAGCAAGANCGACGCNCTTACGTATCGCATAANAACCTCCCTNACCNNGTAATANGCGGATGNCNGACAAGTAAAAGCCCCGCTAGACCAAAACTAGCGGGGCTAAAATGTCGCGACAACAAGGCTGAAAGTCGGTTTAGGCCGCTAGNCGCTTGGCATCATCAACGAGGCCCTNGGNCACTTCGTGGTTGCGCGTCCACTGGAACGCCTCTGCATCGTGATAGGCCTGCATTTTGTAGGCGTATGCCTTGGCGTCCGGCGCGGGGCTCGAGAGTAATGCTAGCGCAGCATCGAAGTGCGCGTCCGCCAGCTCGTCAATCTTGGCCTCATGGGCAGCGTTCTCGGGCGTGCCCATTTCGAGGTTGCGTTCGACGGACTGATACTCGTCCAGCCGCGCTCTCGCGGTTTCATAGTTCGAGACCAGTTGCCCCCAACTCGTATCAGGTGCGGTACGGTTGCGGATAATCGCTTTCACCTGTTCGGCTCCGTTGCGGGTCTTCAGTTCCCACATCGCCAGGCGCGAAGCATCCGTGTCAGCGGAAAGAAAGTGGATCTCGTCGTCACGCTCAATCCAGCCGCCGCCACCTGCCTCGTAGTTGGTGAGCCAGCGGACGGGGTCGAACGTGGGCGAGGGGTTCTTGTCGAGGTTGCACAGGGAGGCGAAAAACGCGGTCACCATTTCGGATGGCGGTAAGCTGTCTTCGTCGCTCCAGATAATTTCCGCGATGGCCCGAAGTTCGCTTATGCTGGAAGCTTGGAAGGAAAGCGCTCGACGCTCAGCCGCAACGAGCAGATCGATCGCCGCCTGTTCGTCATTNGCGGTTGCGACGGCNGCACGGCGGNTNCGATAGTNGTCGATTGCCAGATGCAAACTCNCCGCGCATGGCTAGAGGCAAGNTCGCCCCTTCTAAGCTGTCGAGGACGCTCCGCATTNAATTGGTTTTCGGGCGTTCNGTGGTNATNNCANTCATAGTCCATCCCCACTCATTTGGGTTTGCGATCAGGCCTAGTCGGAGAGAGCCACCTCTTCGGCTAGGTCGCTTTCGGCAGGATGCCTTGGCGNGGACTTTGCTAAGCATAATCTACAATTGCGTCAANAGAGAATGTGTANTATGCTTCACCGCATGAACGCNAAGCAGTGNAAGATGGCCCGCGATGGGTTNGGTAAGACGGGGCGGGAGNTGGCCGANCTGTCGGGNGTGCCTTACGCTACCCTCGCCCGCTTCGAGGCTGGTGCGAACATCCGTGAGGATACGCGCCAGACTATCGAGGCGACGCTAGTCGAAATGGGGGCCGAGTTTTCCTATGGCGCTGGCCGCTTCGGCGTCACCGTTCCGGGATAGTTCTAGTCTTCATCTTGGAGGTTGTGGCGGTTTGCTGTAGTCTTCCTCGCATGAAGACAACCATGAAGTATGTCGGCCTCGTTTGGATGGCGCTTTGTGTCGGCCTATGGGTTTACGTCGGCTTCTTTACATCGACGCCCGATCTTGGCGATGGCTGGCTTCAATGGACGCTGCCGCGAATGTTCGCTGACACTCGCCTTGGCCTAACCTTCGTTCCTATTCTTCTCGCTATTCCCGGCGCCTATCTTTGGGAGAGGGGGCGCAGGGACCGCGTTAAAGACTAAGATCATGAAAGACGAATGGCAGCACTGTCGCAGCCCCGCTTGTAACTGGTCGCTCAATCTATTCTGACTGGTCGGGGAAAAGAGAGCCTTGATGATAAAGGGGGGGGAAAGTGAGAATACGAAAGGAATGGGGTCTTGGGACGGTTGGAGGTCTCTTGGCTGCCTCGATCGCTCTGTCCAATGCCTCTCCCGCGCATGGGGCGTTCGTTGACGGCAATGCGCTGTATGCGGAATGCACTGCCACTAAAGACGACGCTACCTACTTCTCAAAGGCGTCGCGGTGCATGGGTTATGTACTTGGCGTTTACGATGACATGATGTTTGTTCTTCAAGCTCAGTACGGCAAAGGAGATTGCACCCCAAACCGGATTACCGCCGGACAGATCACCGACATCGTGATTAAGTATATCCGAGACAACCCACAGGAACGACATTTTTCCGGCGCTTTGCTAGTGCGTGTCGCTTTGTTTGAAGCATTCCCAGCCTGTGTAGTTTCCTCTGAATAGGCGCATAGGTCGGACCGAGCTTAAGCTTAAGCGCACGCGATTTTGTTAGTAGGTCACTGAAGGATCATCCAATCCTGGACCAATCCGCTTCGGCTTTGCTCCGCACCTGTGACACCTTAGGCGCACTGCCAATCCCTCCAAACTGTAGCGCGGCCACCCTCTCGCCGCGATAGTCGCTAGCAAATCGTGCGGGTCCAGCATGACCACGCGCCCACACTGGCAATCGACCCTCACCCTGTAGCGGTGGCGGGCGTAGTCCGCGAGGGAATCAAGGCGCTTGCTGCTCAAGCTTNCGTNATTATCGCGGANNGTTCCGNCTGTCGAACANTACGAGAACAAAGNTTGACTTTCTTCCNNAACTGTGCTAGTTCAAGCNCGTCATTTGAGTTTGCAAGATTGCATCGTCGGGAGACTGAGGCAAAGCGGGGGCAGACTATCGGAATCTAAGACCCCCGCCACACCTCCCGACTTCGAGACAGAAAGACGGGGGAATAATGGCTACAANCACATCTTCTTCAGTTCCCAACAGCGCCCGCCTGCGCATGTATGGGGCCGGGGTTCGNCTTTCCCCCCGTCGGTCGGACCTCGGCAACCTTTCGCGCACGGTTTCGCTATGACTGTGCCCCTCNGTGAAAACCCGTTTNCCNTGGCGAAGCGCGCTGCCGTNGGTGACCTGGAGGCGCAGCGACAGCTCGCGGGTGAGGCGGTTTCGCGCCTCGCNTCTCAGGACCTATGCGGCTTCTACGAAGGCCTTGCCTACGCCCGCCTCGCGGCGGCTCAGGGGGATGGAAGCGATACGGGCTTAGTCATCCAACTGCTGGCCCTTGCTGCCGATTTGCTTGATCCAGCCGCCAGTGATGCCCGCGCAGATTTGGGTGGGCAGGTGCTGGCGTATGCGCAAGCCACCGCTGGCCACGCAAAAGGCGCTGCGGGCGAGAGATTCCACGCGCTTTACGAAGACGCAATGGACACTGCCGATGCCGAGACAATGGCGGCGGCTAGTTATTATGTGGACCTGCTGCGGCAGTCCGAAAAGCAGGGGGCGCAGTAATGCTCGGGGCAACTAATCAGAACTACACATCGATGCCGGAGGCTGTGCGCCTACCTCATCGCCGCAAGAAGCTATTCGGCTCGCCCGTTAGGGGCGCTGCTGCGTTGGCGCATGAAGACGATGGCACCTTGGCCCATAAGGGTATGCCGATGATCGAAAGCCCCAAGGGCACTGCCATGCGGGAAGCTGGGATGATGCCCGGTNCCGTATCAGGNTTCGGCGGNGGCACGTTCAACCTAGACGGTTCGCAGGCCACTCCCGTNGAGCAANGCGGCTGGTCGGTTGGCCCCGATGNTGAAACTACGGGCGCTGGNATCTCCATGCGCTCGGCTCCTCCGCTGGGCNCTCAACAGAGCGGTCCGCTAGGTGCCTCGATGCGCCAGCCGTTNGATTATGACGCGGCNCGCAAGGCTCTTGTGGGCGAAGCGCCCCAAGTGAANGATTGGCAGAANGTTCTAGCCGTCGTGGCGGATGGNATNGCCGCGTACCAAGGGCGTACGCCGATGGCTGTGCAGGGTATAGCTCAACAGCAATCCGACTTCGCAGAACGCCNACGGNATGCAGCCGAGCAANTGGCNAAGTGGCAGTATCAGGACCACGCTCGCCAGAGCGAAGCCGACTTGCGTGCGGCTAACCCNTTCACGATTGGCCGGGATCGCGTTGGTTATGATCCNGCGACCGGACAGANGCGCGTTCTCTATGATGGNCCGGAAGANTTCGAGCTNTACGCTGCAGAGCTTGGCTTGGAAGAGGGNACNCCCGAATATTTCCAGGCTGTCGANGATTACGTTCTGCGCAGTTCGGGACCGTCCGCGCATGGCCGCGATATGGAATTGGACGACTACCGCACNGCGAACGATAGCAAGCTGGAGANCCAGCGTCATGGCAATCGTCGGGCAATGGAAATNCTCCGCCAAGGCAACCGTCGTGGGATGGTCGATTATCGCAACGCCAATCCGCCTNCGTCGCGTAGTTCTCGTAGCACGGCACGGCCCACTGCGACCGATGGCAAGGGCAACAAGATGGAGTGGAATGGCAAGGCATGGGTTAAGGTCAATTGACGCTCCCTCCGCCTCCCTCCGGTTTTTCATTAGACGANGCGAAGAGTCCTAAGCCTCGCAAGGGGCTGTTTCGTGGCGGTGGCAAGTCCACCTCGGGCAAGGCTCCGCCTCCACCTGAAGGGTTCGTTCTAGACGCGCCGCAAGCGACCGATGGCGACACGGTGCGCAGCGGTGACGCANGGGTGCGAGTGNTCGGCGTGGATGCNCCGGAACTGCGCCAACAGGGTTGGGATAGGGAGGGCCACGCAATCCCTATTGGAGAGCGATCGCGCGCGTTCNTGCAAGACACGTTGAACGGCGGCACGGCAACGGTCGGCCCTTCGTTCGGAGCATCGTGGGGGCGTCGGGTTGCTCCGGTCGAAGTAGGCCAGACCGATGCGGGCTTGATGAGCCTCCGCTACGGNCACGGCTTCGCTGCTCCCNACTACCTGCTTGAAGATCCCAAAAGGCGCTCTGNCTACGTNCNGGCGGAGAGCCGCGCTCGGNCAAACCGCCTTGGAGTGCATGGGGTCTATACTCAATCGCCCGCGGACTATCGGGACNCGCCGGTTAGNTCGCCCGCGANGAAAGAGGTCGCGCANTTCTGGGATACGCCAACTCCTCTCCAGCCGCTCGCCCCTGCCGTGCGCGATGGCTATGCGGATCTTCTGCGCTCGGGTTCNGCGGAAGAGATCAACGCGTTCCTCNCGGCTAANGGCTATGAGACTTCCCGCCCGGATGATCTGCNTNANTGGGTAGCTCGTCGGGATGCTGGCGAGNNAGTCGATTACGCNATNTCGCAGGAATCGCCGCCCCCGATGATGATTGACCTCGNGGACGGGGCANNGGGTGCGTTTNTGCGCAAGGCNGGCTCCGGCTTCCTTGCTGGCGGCCTTGATGAAGTCGGCGCGGTGGTGGATGCCCTCGGCGGGACNGAAGGNCGNGANAACGTCTGGAACAGNGANCGCCGCTTTGCNGATATTTGGGCGAACAACCAGCNCCAGAANGCGGGNATTCTCTCTTNCGATCAAACCAACCATCCGATTGCCTCGACCACNGGCGANGTGACNGGCGCNCTCGCNTCNGGNTTTGCTATTCCCTACGGNCAAGGNGCNCGCNCNNTNCCNCANCTNGCNAAGGTNGGCGGTGTNTANGGNGCTGNNGANGGTTTCCTAGGNACAGACGGCAACACGGCCCAGCGGTTGAAGGGGGCTGCGATTGGCGCTCCTATTGGCGCTCTGGCCGCCCCGGCTCTGGGCAAGGNTGTCGAGTATGGTGCGCCNTTNGCTGCCAAGGCTTACCGCGCTGTCGCTGGCCGCAACGGTGAAAGGACCGNCGGCGCTACTAGCGGAGCTGCGGACGCANATGGGGANGAGGCTGCNCTNGATGCTGCTCNCGCTGGCAGTGANGTTCCGCCCCCGCCTCCGGGCTTCNCCCTCGATATGCCNGCCGCGCAGCCGATGGCCGATGTTGCGGGGGNTAGCCTGTCGCTTGGACCTCCGGCCAANGCCTTCGCCAACGCTCGCCGCCTTCTCGATCCTACAACGCGGGCTGAATTGCTCGCCTCGGCCTCGACCATCCAGCCGCGCGACGTGCTGCCTATGCCGCGAAACTTCGTTGACGGACCACAGGAAGCGGCAGAGATTGACGCGGGCCGCTTCGTGGAAGCTCGCCTACCCAATGAGCGGGACGCGCTTTCTAGGCAGACTGTGCGCAGCTACAACGGCGCTGACGTTCCCAAGGTCGGCCCCGTCGATATGGTCGAATGGATCCGCCTTAATGGCGGCCTTCGCGACCAAGGCGGGGAACTGGCGTTCATGGGCATTACGTCCAACGCGGCCCGTCGCGGTATGGATTTTGTAGGNCANGAAACCCGCTTCGGCCCGATGCTCAATGATGAGGGCATGTCGCTAGATGATGCGGCCTTGCGGGCATGGGAAGCGGGCTACTTCCCTGAGCATATGGACCGCCCGGACGTTAACACCTTCCTCGATGCCCTGCGNGACACATACGAGGGCAACACNGGGCGTCGGTTCCGTGCNGACGATATGGCAGAGGTGGAAGGCTTTTACGGCCTCCAGGGCGAACGCTTCGACCTTGAGCAGCAGCGCCACGATGTTGGCGGACCAGTCTATGCTGATCGCTCGGGTGTGGGCGATGATGCCGCGCCCTTCCCTCCCGTGGAAGCCTATGAGGAATGGCCTAGCGAGGCGATTGGCCGCGTGGGTAACATTGACGTTACGAAGCTCGATAGCCCCCAAGACATCCGCCGCGCCCTGCAAGCAACGGACAACGCTTTAGGCGGTTTCGATGCGGCCAAGCGGGGCAGGATCACGCAGGCCGAAACTGAGCGGCTGGCGGGGGAATTGAACATGACGCCCGAACAGCTTTTGTCCCGTCGAAAAGGGCAGGCGTTCAACGCGGAAGAGGCCCTAGCTGCGCGCCAGATTTTGGCCAAGTCGGGCAACGAACTGGTCAACGCTGCAAAGCGCATTCAGCGCATGGACGATCCGGGCGAAGAGGCGCTTTACCAATTCCGGCAGGCGTGGATGCGTCACGTTGCTATTCAGGAACAGGTGTCGGGTATGACGGCGGAAGCTGGCCGCGCCCTGCAACAGTTCCGGCAAGCTGCCGATGCTCGCGCGGTTCGCACTGACGTTCTCGGCGCGATGGTCCGCGCTGGCGGTGGCAGGGCTGGCCTTCAGGATGCGGCTAACGTGCTGCTCGATGCGGTGGAGATGGGGCCGGGCAAGTTCAACGCCTTCGCTGCCAAGGCTGCTAAGCCCAAGTGGCGNGAAAAGATCGGGGAGCTTTANATCAACTTCCTGCTGTCGAACCCTCCGACGCACGTTGTGAATATGGTCTCGAACAGCCTGACGGCCATGTTGCAGATTCCCGAATATGCNACGGGNGCAGCAATCGGCGCTCTGCGNAACGCGGCGACGCGTNGCAAGGTCGAGGATCGNATTCTGGCNAGCGAGGTNGGCGCTAGGTCGATTGGCCTGCTGCAAGGGACNAAAGAGGGCGTGAGCCTGTTCGCCAAAGCCCTGCGAAGTGGCGATGCTGACGATTTCGTGTCCAAGGTGGAGGGCGACGAATATAAGGCAATCTCGGGCCTCAAAGGCGAAGTTATCCGTGTGCCTACGCGCCTCCTGACTGCGGAGGATCAGCTATTCAAGGGCATTGCCCGACGCATGGAACTGAATGGCCAAGCGGTGCGCATCGCCGCCAAGGAAAGGCTGGAGGGGGACAAGGCGAAGCATCGTATTGCGGAGCTGGTCGCCAACCCGACTGACGAGATGTTCGAGCGGTCCATGGACTATGGCCGCTACCTCACGTTCCAGCGCAAGCTTGGCGAAACCGGGAGGCACATTTCCGGGATTACGAATAGCAATCTTCTCGCCAAGGTGGTGGTCCCGTTCGTGCGGACACCTATCAACCTGCTNAAGTTTGCAACCGAACGGTCGCCAGCCGCGCCCTTGCTCAAGGAATGGCGTGCGGAGTTTAACGCAGGTGGCGAGGCTCGCGATATGGCTGTTGCCCGCATGATGCTCGGCACCGGCCTNGCGGCGGTAATGTATGAGGCTGCGCTAGAGGGCAAGATAACGGGGGCAGTGCCTCCCGATGCCAACAAAGCGAAGCTCATGTATGCGGACGGCTGGCAGCCCTACAGCGTCAAGGTTGGCGATAGGTGGATTAGCTATTCGCGCCTCGACCCGCTTTCGACCACGCTGGGCGTTGCTGCCGACATGGCGACCCTGCCAAGCGGCCTGAGCGAGCGGCAACAGGACGACAAGGCGACAATGTTGGTTGCCTCGATCATGGGTAACCTTGCCAGCAAAACTTGGCTTTCTGGCGTCTCGTCCTTTGTGGAGGGGCTGAGCGATCCGGGCCGCTATGCCGACAACTGGATACAGCGGACCGTTAGCGCCTTCGCGGTCCCGGCTGGCGTGGCCGGTGTGGCCCGTGCGATCGATCCGGTCTCTCGCAAACGGGAAAGCATCGGCGAGGCAATACAAGCCCGCGTTCCTGGTATGACGGATGAACTATATCCGCGCCGCGATGTGTTCGGGGAAGTGGTTGGCCTCGATAGCCTCGGGCCTGACTTTATCTCGCCCTTCTGGCAATCGCAGGCAAAGAACGATCCTGTCGTTACTGAGATGCTGCGTATCGGTAAGGGCGTCTCGGCTCCGGGCAAGCAATACAGTGAGGATGGCGAACGCCTCGACTACACGCCGGAACAGTATGACCGCTATCACGAGATTGCGGGGCGTTTGACCTATAACAGACTTCTCCGCCTCATTGGTTCGGCGGAGTACAGCCGTATGGGCGAAGATGCTAAGCGCAAGGCTGCAAAGAAGGCGATTGCGGCTGCACGCAAGACAGCTCGCGGCCTGCTCGATGATCCCGATTACCCATTGCCCCCGCGTGGCGGCGAAGTTCCCGCACTNCCTTCTCGCCAGCCTGCCAGCCGTGGGGGTGCTACGCCTCCCCCGCCTCCGGGCTTCAAGGTTGAAGGGGAGAGCGCGGGNGTGAATTACTTNCGCGANGTGCAGGANGCNATNCCCGGNGTCCGCGTGACCTCGGGATATAGGACNCCTGAGTATCAAGCGGACATGCNCCGCCGTGGNTATCGCCCCGCNGCAAACAGCGCGCATNTGGACGGNTCNGCNCTCGATCTGACNCCNCCNNCNGGNCGGTCTATGTCGTGGCTGCAAGGNGAGGTNGCGAAGCGTTTTCCGAATGCTCGGGCGCTTAATGAAGGCGATCATCTGCACGTCGTGTTTCCCGGCTATTANGGCGCGCCAGTNTTNGGTGGCGCTCGCACGGCTGGATTGAGCAACCCGCGCGAAGGCATACCGNCCCCGCCTCCGGGNTTCACGGTGCAATGATGAGGCTGATCCAGCATTCCGATATTGTGACCAACGGTCGTGGGTGTGNACTCGCCGATTATCGTGTGCGGGTTGTCACCAGCGAGGGAANNATTGTNCCGATGTTCGCTGATCCTTCCGGCACGCCTTTGAGCGATGGGGANGGCAGGATCNTNGATTACGCCTCGACCGATGCGAAAGGACACTTTGCCTTCTACTGGCAACCCGCCTCCGGGCAGNTTTTGCAGGTCTGCAATTGCCGGGGTTCAATGGTAAGTTCGACACCGGGCTTCGGTGACAGGTTCGTCCTCGCCAATCTGGCAGGGTGCCTACCGNTGTCGAGAGTGGAGGGTTTGGAACAAGCGCTGGAAAGCACNGCNTNGAAGGCGGATCTGCAAGCGCTCGTACAGCGTGTGACAGCACTCGAAGCCATGANNCCTGGGGGTGGTCCTAATGTCTGAGGCTCCGAAAAATAACGGTCGGAAAC
>FUFK010042668.1_pt1 | contig 57382 bp, 84 predicted proteins | sample 1021851 | NCBI WGS metagenome assembly FUFK01 (sample SAMEA51879418, study PRJEB19060) | metagenome
AAACAAAGTTTTAAACAGAGCAGCATTTTGTGCATCACTAAACTCCTTTGGTTCTGGTTTATTGGCGGCAATATATTCTGGTTTGTATCTACTGCCGTCTGGAATCTTATCTGGATTTGCTTCCCAATACGCAGCAGCTTCAGCCCCGATGAGACCGTTTACAGGGCACGGAGTCCCCGCGTCCATCATGCTCGTCCAGACACGTGGGTCTTGACATAACAATGCCACCGCCGAAACTTTCATGCCAAAAGCATACTGAGATCTACTTAGCTTTAAAAGTTGACACAGCTCATCGTCTATTAGAACGCCTGTAGCAATACCTAAAACATTATTTTGAACGGCACCGCCCACACCAACTTTACAAATATCACTATTTGAGTTCGGTAGAACGGGTGCATTCGCTGTTGGGGGTGTATTGTTTACTACCGTACTCGACACGGTATTGGTCTCAGCGTGAGATTTTTTTTGAAAACCTATAATAAGAACAAAAGTTATTAAAACTATTGAGCATAACCACATGAACCAATCTTGTTTCATTTAGCATCTCCATCTTTTACGTGCTTGACGTAATCTTGAGTTGGGATCTTTTGCTGCTTTTGGAAATTTTTTCATTTGTCCTGCACTTCTAGCACAGAACGATTTTCTTCTTTTTGCTGCCTTTGAACCGGGCTTTACTTTACCTGTCACAGCAGTTTTTAATTTAGAACCGGGGTTCTCTCGTCTATAACGAGCAACACCTGCTTTAGTCATTCCCGCCCCTTTTTTAGTGGGGCGGAAATATTTTTTTGTTTTTGGTGGCTGTTTGTCTGCCATTACGCAAATATACAGGTCAATGAAGTTACATTAGTTAATGTAGCATGTATTCTGTCTTCAAATCTCATACCTGTATCTCCAATGTAAGTTTCAATGACTGCTGTAGCTGATGCAGGAGTATCTAAATCTAATTTGGTTGACCCTCCACTACCGTCTTTTAAAACGATACTACCAGCAGACGAACCACAGACAGCGTGAATAGCTATCAGTCTTGCGGGACCTGTTCCTACGTTTCCTGTAGCAGTTACTTTAGCCGATCTATAGTTAATCATTGTTTACTCCTTACGCAGGTCCGTCAGAGTATGTTACATCTCTATCTTGAGCACCCATCATGTAATCTAAAGTTGTTACCTTCTGACCTGTAGCATCACCTGATACACTCATCGCCATCATTTTCATATTAGCTGTTGGAATGTTTGTTGTGCTTGTTCCTGCATATTTTCTGTTGATGTAAAAATCAACCTTATTATTACCATCACTGTTAGCTTTTGTTGCAACAAAACCTAAAGTTACGTAAGTATCGTTTGTTAAAGTTGATAAAGTTGTGTCTAAAGTTACAGTAGTTGCTGTATCAGAAGCCTCTGTTACACCAGCAATAACAGCACTACCATCAGTTAATAAGAAACCAATGATGTTTGATGATGCTAAAGCATTTTCAGGATTGGTTGCAAAAGTTTCTGTTAATCCAACAAGAACATCCATCTGATCGACATCAGACATTTTAATTCTTGTTTCATAATACAACTTGTTACCCGCTGTTGAAGGAAGAGAAAAATACTCTTGTTTACCTTGAATTGAAGCACCGTCATTGTCTGTTGTGTTTGCTGAAGTTAAGCTGAGTTCACCAGATCTAGCATCTGCAACGATAGCTGCGGCTGCTCCTGAATCTTTTACGATTGTCCATCTTAGTGTCTCATCAATTGCTCCATGATCGTAATCATCGAACTGAATGAATTGATCATTCCATCTGGCAATATTTAAATTTTCTAGTGCAGCTCTTTGCGCTGAAAATAATATTGGCCCTTTAAAGTGTGTAGCCATAATAAACCTCCTTGGTTGTATAGACCATTCGTCATACAGTCTCTATACCGTCTGCTAGCTCAGTGTGTATGACTGTTAAATGCTAGACTTTCAATATGGCATAAAAAAAGGGCGCAGTCAAAGACATACGCCCTTTAAAATATTAATTAATTATTATGCGCCTGAAGTTCCGAAAATACCTCTAGGATCTGAGAAACCAAATGAGTATCTCTCTCTAGCTTTGTATCTTACGTTACCTGTGTCGAAATCACCTTCCATATTTGTNGAAAGTGGAGTTCTCACGAAATGCTTTAATCCATTAGGTGCATCAGTTTTAATGTAGAATGCGTTAGTGTCAGTTAAGAAGTGATTTACTACATAACCTTCAGGTATCATTCCCATGTTTCTGATAGCATTAATGTCATTGTCAGCAGTTCCAGTTCTAAGGGCAGAAGCCATTAGTCTGTCAGCAGTAAACTGTAATTCTTTTGGAATAATTAGTTTTCTACCTTGTGTTGCGATTTTAAGACCACGCTCATCGACAAATGCAGCAATGTCAATTAATGACTGCTCAAGAGATGTTTCGTTTAAATCAGCATCAGTTGCTAATCTGTTTGATAAAACACCACCTTGTGCTAATGGGTGCTCAGTGTTGATAAGTGAAACACCATCACCACCCGGATTTGTACCCGCGGCACCAGCAGCAGCGAACGCATTGTTTAATACGTCAGCGCCTTTGACTTGCTTTGTGTTTGCCATTGATCTTGCAAGAGCTTTTGTATAACGAGAAGAAAGCTGATCATAAAGATTATCTTCGATTGCCTCTTCTGTTATTGCAAAACCTAATGCAATTGTGTCGTGTGTGTAACGTGAAGTGTAAGCTTCAACCGCTGTGTCAAAAGATATGCCAGCACCTTCTGCTTTTGTTGGTGCAGAACCGAAACCTGATAACATTACCTCTTCTTCGAATGCTCTGTCAGAAGATTCTTGATCAAAGATTTCTGCGTGTTCATTTTCATATCTTTCATACTCCAAGCCGAACAGAGCGTTCAAACCTGGCTCTAACTCTTTAACGAGTTGACTTCTAGAAATAGCCATAGTTTAACCTCCTATATGCCTGTAGTATCTCTATACTGATGTTTGTTAATTCTAACAAGAATGTTAGCGTTAGCAGCAGTATAGTCACTGTTATCAGGATCTGTTGAAAGATCATAAACAGCGAAGTTAGAAGCACTTGAAGTTGCAAATGTATCACCGTCAATAGCGACATCGGAAATACCTGATTTGGTAGATCCTGCGCTATATGTAGCGATATTACATGTTGAACCGACTTGTGCTCGTCCAGCGTTTGAATCGTCACATTTGACTTCAAACACCACGTCTGGGTCTGTGATTACGTTTGCAACAATATCGTCTGCTACAATCGCCCCTGGATAGTGGTTTGAGAAAGTTGGTTTTTGTGAAGTTGGGTCTGTATAGAAACAACCATTGAAAACACCAACAAGCTCAGCACCAGCAGAGGATCCACGAGAAATAGAACCATTTGCATTTAATACAACTGGGTCTCCCATGAAAATGGAATTCGTTTCATTGCTAGCAATGGTCATTTGTTGTTGACCTTGTCCGTTATAAGCGGAACCTTGCATAAGAACTGGACGAAATCCAAAGTTTCCTTGTTGATTTGCCATTATATTACTCCTTTGTAATATGTTGTTAGTATTGGTCGTTCAACAAACCGTGCCGATTACGACTTGTTTCCTTTACCAAATGTTACATTGGTACGCCTTTGGGGTTTACTGATCGGCATCCTTGGATCCTCGATTTTCAGTAGATCGCTGTCGACAGCCTCTTTTTGGCTCTCGGTTAGATTTTGATAATAAGCATTACGCTCTTCAACGGTTTCTACTGGCATACGAGCTAACAGTAACCCACCTACCCCTATCACACCTGCGTGTTTACCATCTTCAATGGTTGGAAGTTGCCAGTCAGGATACTCATCGGCTCGGACTAATTCCCAACCTTCTCGTAATTTTCCCATGATATTTTTCGTATCATCATAACCTCTAACTGATTCCCTAATCCATCGGTGCTTAAATCCGTCTGGTGCTGGGGGTGCGTCTAACGATGAAGGTCTAACCCAACCTTTTTTACGAGTTGTTTTTTCCCTAGTCTCGCTAGATCTTAGCATTTTATTTACCATATTGTCTCCAATCTATACATATTTTGCGTATTGTTCAAGAGTAAGCCCTAGTTTTTTTGCTATTGCAACTTGACTAGGGGTAAGTTTTACCTTTTTAGAACCGCTTGTTGTTTTTGAACGAGAGGCAGAAGCAACCACTTGTGGTGCTCTCTCTTTAGTTTCTTTGACTTCTTCTTCTTGTTTTTGTTCAAACTTATGAGGAAATTGATTTTTCATATATGAATTAATTTCTTCATAATACTCATCACTTTTAGGGTCATAACCCTCTTTTAAAAGTTTTTTGTGATGAGCTAAAGCAGTAAAAGTCATTGCTTCATCTTGACCGAACCATTTGTTTTCTGAAGCCCATTGCTCGGCTCGTGGATCGGGTTGTCTTGGAGCAGGTTGTTGTGGTTGAGTTTGTTGTTCAGCCATTAAACCCTCTTGTTGTTTTTGTAAAGCCTCTCTTTGCTGCTTAGATGCTAAAGCTCTCTCTTCTTCAATAGCCAATCTAGTTAGAGCTCTTTGTGCTTCTACTTGAGCATTAACATCACTATTCATTAACGCATCTTGATAAGCCTTTTTAGTTTGCTCTATTTGAGATTTAACTCTGCTTTCATACTCACTAATATAATTTTCATCTAGAGACTTTATTTTATTTTCATACTCTTCATATTTTTTCTTTGCACTTTCTGCAAAACGAAGAGCTTCTTGTTCACGTTGTTCAGTCTTCTCTACTCTGTCCAAAAGTTTTTTAATTCTTCTTTGAACATTTTTAGAATACTTGTCTAAGCCATCATCTTTAGAATCTTCTTCTTCTTTTAACGACTCTTCACTTTTTTCTTCAGTGGAAGTCTCTACTTTTTTTTCTTCAGCTTTATTCTCTTCAGTAGATTTATCTTCCTGTTGAAGTTCAACCTCTTGACCCTCTCCTGTGGTGTCAAGGTCTACCATTTTTTCTTCAGCCATAATTGTCTCCTTTAATAAAGGGTTAGTACATCTTTAGGATCATCTAATTTTGCTAATACTTCATCATCGTTAAGAATGCGAATTTCTCCACCTTCAATCTTAACTCTGGAGCCTGCATATTTTGCAAACACAATCCAATCTCCTTTTAAACACCAAGGTCCATTAGGAAATTTATTTTTATCAGCATAAGCATCTGGTCCCATATTTAAAATTAAACCAACATTAGTTGTTAATTGTTGTTCTTCTATTGCTTTATCTGTCAACAATAAACCACCTTTGGTTTTTTCTACTCCCTTATAAGGAAGCACCACAATTCTCCAGCCTGTTGCTTGAGGAACTCTGTCCATGGCGGCCTTTTTATTCTCTTCTTTCTTTGTTTCATCTACTTTGGCTTTCTTTTGAAAACCTTTTGGAAGTATTATTTTACTCATCTTTCATTACCTCATTATATAAATCCTGGTAATCTACCAAAAACTGTTCTAGTCCGTGTAGCTTACCCAATTGATATTGGTATTCTTCAAAAGATTTCAAAGACCTTGATAGTAAATCCTCTTTCTTTTCCTCGATCTTCTGTTGAATTAGTTTTTTTACTTTATAATCAAAATGTTCCACTATTTGGTAAGCTTCTTACTTTTTTCCCAAGAGCGGAGGCCGGACATTCCGAGCAAGGCCGTGACGAGCGGGAATAAAGTCGACATATCAAGCTCTGGAAGCGGGTTATGTTGAATACTGAAAGCAGCTAAAATAAAAACGATAAATTGTTTTAATACGAATTCCCACAATATCGCTAAGGCACAGGACATCCCGATGAGGGGCCTCCACGATCGCTGCATAATACCTCCGATGCCTGTGGCAGTAGACTTAGCATCCGCTAAGTTAATGTCCATTTGTTTGGAATTGATTTCGTTTTCTAGTTGTTGAAGTTTGATTTTGATTTGACCTTTTTCTTCCTCAGAAGTGTGGACACTGTCGATGACTTTACCAACAGTGTCTACTAAAGATCCGCCTAAAATTTTTGATAACATTGTTTAGAGGTATTGAGCTACGACCCAACCGATAACTACACCGATTACAAGCCATTTCTTCTTTGGGTGCTTTTCCCAAAGATCCTTAATCCATTTTTGCATTAGAATACTCCTTCGAATTTAAGACCTTTAGAAGCGATACCATAACCTTTTTTACGCTTCTTATCCTCTGGCACAGAGCCTACGGGAACTATTTTTCCATAAGGAATTTCCATCCCTTGAGACACAGGTCCTTTTTTGGGTGGTATTGTTTTGGTTAACTTTTTAGTCATTAGTGTAATGTTAAACTATTTTTAGGTGTTTGCAACTTACTAATTTGAGTAGTTATATAGGTATCTGCAATGTACTCTCCATAAGCATCTACCATTGCTTCACGACTCATACTTAACATTACTTGAGCTAATTCAACAAGATCCACTCCTTTTGCTGCTTGATCTTGAACAAAGTCCCTTGTTTCGTTAATTATTTTTTGAACACGTGCTTCTGTTTTTTTATCTATCATATCCATAATGTAATATGGCTTAGGCACTTTTTCTACTCTTCTTTTCAACTTTATTTATTGTGCCTTTATTCTTAGAAGCGTAAAATACTTTTTCGCCTTCTTTCTTCCCATATGTTTTTTTCATCGACTTCATGATTTTTTTACCTTTTTTATTTAGAGGCATCTTTTCTTCTCTGATTTAAATTTTGAGTTGTCATTTTATCATACTGAACTTCAGCACGTTTATCTGCAATATCATAATCTTTTTGTATTCTTGCTTGATCAATAGCTGTCTTCTGTCTGAGTTTTTCAGCATCTAATTGTATTCTAGCTTGATCCACTTGAGCGTCCATTTGATCTTTCATTGCGTCTTGTTGTAGTTCTTGTTGCTTTAACTGTATGGCAGGATCAGGCTGACCTGCACCAGATAATTGTTGTGAGGTTTGTTTTAACTCTCCCATAAACTGAGCTTCCAATCTTGCGATGGCCTGGTCCATTTGATCTTCTTGTAATTGACCTTGTGATATTAAGAAAGTGGTTTGCTCTTTTGCTTTTAAAGACACGTGCTCTAAAATATGTTTTTGAAGTTTCATCGCCATCGGAGGGTTAGCCAAAATCATTTGATTAGTTCCAAACAGTAAATGATTTTGAATATGTGCATCATGATCTTGTCCCTCATAGGCACGCATTAAATTACCATCGAGTAAATCTGCATGTTCCGTGGCAGGATCTTTAGGNGCCACTGGTGTGTCTTTTCTTAAAATCTGATCAACGTCCTTAATACCTAAAGCCTCATACATTCTTCGATAGGCCTCTTTCATATTATGTAAATCAGGAGCACTTTGAGCTAACTGCAATTCTGTTTGAGCTAAAGTTACTCTTTGCGCAGTAGAGAATATATTAGGATCAGAAACAGGTAACACATCTAAGTTACTATCAAAGTCTTCTGCTTTGATTGTGCGATCGGCACCCTCCACAGAATAAGGATAAGTTTCTGGTAAGTAATCAGCAAACACTTTGTAAAGTAATCTGAATTCTTTTTTCTGAGAATAATAACAACGCTTATGAATCGCTGACATGATTCGAGATCCACGTTCTAATAAAGCAATCGTTGTTCCAACAGGAGCGTTTTGATTAGCGTCACCCACTTGCATATCTGCGATGCTAGCGAAACGCTGACCGGCTTGAACAACAAAACCTAATAAGCTGTATAAAGTTTGAGAAGGTTCTTTATAAGGAAGAGGTATAAAAGAATTTCGAAGATCACCATTCGGTGCATCGATATCTCTAAACTCTCCAGGCTGTAAAGGATCTGCATCATCTCTCATGCGAATACCACGAGACTTAAATCCTGCAGGTAAATTCGATAAAGTTCCTGCATCTAATAACTGTCTTAAAATATCAGTAGCTGTTCTCGACAATCCACCAATTAAATGAATTAAACCAAAACCATAAAAACCTAAACCGGGTAAAAACTTGTATTGAACAAAATACTGTTTCTTCATTTTCTTCGGATCATCTTTTTCGTAGTTTCTTCGAATACCCACCACTTGACTTGATCCTTCTTCAACAGTCACAATGTATGGAATTTTGATTCCTGTCATTTCACCAGAATCATCTTTATCTTCAAAATCTTTTAAATCGATAGAGGTATGAAACTCATAAAGTTTTACTACTTTATCTGCGTAACTAGGTTTTGTTCCTTGTAGTTCATTATATTTTTTTTGAACATCATTCTCTTCTGCTTCTTGAGGTAAGATATCGACATCTTTGTAAAATCCTGAAACTTGTTTTTTTCTAAAATCATTGTAGCTCATGTTGATGACATGACAGATACGTTCACAGTTATCTAAGTCAGTTGACAGATAATTCACAACAAGATCTTCTGCTGGAACAAACTTAGAAACAGGTCGTTCCATTAATTCATCGTAATAAACTTTTTTAAATGTTGAACCTGCTAAAGGTAAATAGAATAACATCTGATCATATTCAGGGGTATAATCTTCCATCTTATTCATTAACTGAAAATTCATAAACTCTTGGACTCGTCCTGCTCTTGCATACTTCTCGGGAGTTTCATCTCCCATGATGACTGTTCGCACAGGACCGCCTGCTGGTAATAGTTCTTTAAATGCTGTTGCTTGAAACTGTGTAGCACTCTCGGCTAGTAAAGGATGAGTCGCGGAACTCGCTCCACGGAAAGGATTGGTTCTCTCTTCATACTTGATACCTAGCAGCCCTAAGCCTTTGATGTAGGCATCTTCCCATTCTTTTCTTGAAGACTTATCGCTTTCAAAATCTGACATTAACTCATCTGCTAATTCTGCTAGATCTCGATCGTCAATAACTTCTGCTAAGTTAGAATAGAATTCAATTTCAGGTAGAGCTTCTCTTGGATCAAAGTCGAGTGTTGCACCACCATCTTCATTCATTTCAATCTCTAATCCCTCAGGAGCCGGAACTCGTTGTCCGTCAACCACGACTTCCGTTTCTTTTTTTAAGATTTCAAGTTCAGGTTTACCACCTAGGTCTAAAGCTTTGTCTATATTATCTGCCATTGTTTAAAGGTCTCGTTAGATAATTTATATCAACTAATCCACCATTTACAAGCGATGGTATTTCAGGCAAAGAAATATAGCCGCCTTTATTTTTAAGTTGAATATTGTTTTTCTTTAAAAGGTTTATGACTTTGGTTGAGTCGATGATGGCTTGGTATCCTTGGTCTCTTTTTTTGGAGATGCTCTCAATTTTTGAAAAGATATCGATGAACGACTCTGGGGTAAGTTCAACTTCTTGATCTGCTCGGGTGTCATTTTGTATAAAGTCATTTATATTTTCCTCGTATTTGTTACTTTCAATATAATCACCATACCACACTGTGTCTATAATACCAACATTTAAATCTTTGCCAAAAACAGTTTGTAATGCTTTTTCAACCTTTTCATTGTTTGGTTTTCCGTCAAAAGAGATTGTATCAAGAACAAATCCTCCTGTCACTGGAACTACATTGAAATCATATCCCGATAAATTGTGAACTTCTTGCAGTTGTTTTCTATCAAATTTTGTGTTTGGCACATAAAAAGAAGTTGTTTGCATCACCTCTCCATCGGGCTGCTCCATTCCTTCTTCTACAGTAAAAAAATTACTAGAAGCTGTTGCAGCTTGATTTAAATATTTTCCAAGAACAGATAATACAAATATTCTTTGATCATCGGTTAATTGAACCATTTGACCCTTGTTATTACTATAAACTGACGGAATATATACATTGTCTCCCACATTACCTTCAAAAGTGCCATACCCTTGTATCATCCTTGACATGGTTACTTTTTGTCCAATAACTTGAGAAACTAATTCTTCAATTACAGAGGGTCCTTTTCCTGATTTTGTTATTAGTGATTTATTAGCGCCTCTATTTACTTTATCTATATTAGACATCAAAACACTGTCATCAGGAAAGCTTTGAATTAACTGTTCAATCTTTTGTCCTTGAGGACTTAAAAAAGATCCTGATTCAACTGTCATCTTAATACTTTCTTCAAATGGTTTTACTGTTTTTTGTAAATCTCTAACGAAATTAGGGTTAGCGATAGATTCTCTTGTAATGTTGTATCCTAGTTTTTCTATTTCGTTTAAAACTTGTGGTCCTATTTCTGAAAAATTAGTAGATCTGCCACCTCGACTTTCCGTCCACATCATAGCTTGTAATTCAAAAGGCTGAAGAAGCTCGTCTTGTGGATCTGCTGTATTAACGTTTTCTGCAAGGTTATTAAGAGTCATTGTCATTAAAGCATACAAGTCTGGATTGTTTGCTAAAGCCTCAGGATTCATTCCAAATATTTTTGCCATTTGTAAATCGTTTGTGGTATTGGGTAAGCGATCATCGGTTCCTGCAAAATATTTAAAAGTATCGGTATAATTTCTAAATTTTGGTGAATTAATTTTAGAATCCTTATCTTTCAGCAATACGTCTAAACTTTGAGAAGTTTTAAATCCCATTCGTATGGGCCTGTTTGCTAATACATCTGACATTACTCCCAAAGCTATTTCTAAGTTTTGCTTAGGGTTGACTCCTCCTGAGGTGGTCGAAACAATTTCTAAAAATAATTCTCTTTCTTTATCATTTAAATTCAGATCAGTCATTAACTCATCTAGAAACTCTCCACTTTGTTGCCACCAGTATCTTGCTTTCTCATCTCTTTGAAGAGAATTATTTAACAGTGAAGTATCTGGCATTGTGAAATTAAATTTTTTAGCTAACTCTTCCGCATTAATACCTGTTGCCTCTTCAAACTCCTCAAAGGTTTTGTTTTTAATTTGTTCTACTGTTTTATTATCAAACTCATAATTTATTTTAGGAGCCTCTTTTATTTTATAATCTTCATTTCTTAAATCTTTATCTCCAAATACTTTTTGAGGATTAACGGCTTCAACATAGGAATAAGGCTTGTCCGTTTTCATTTTGGGAGTAAATTCTTCTGGTAAAATATTTATAACGTCATCTGTAAATACTTTTTCTTCTTTTTTAATTTCTTGAGGTTTTCTTACAAGATTATTAGCATCTCCCTCAAAACCCATACTATTGTAAAACTTTACCAGTTGTTTTGTATTTAAAGTTTTACTTCCAAAAGGTTGAGCAGTTCCTTGAATCGTTACCCCATTGGCATCAGCTAATTTAAATAACTCATTTAAAACATCTTTCGCGATCCCCTGTCCTTGCATTTCAACAGGAACACCGATGGCATCCAAGTCCATGACATTATCCTGACCCATAGTGTTTGCTAATTCTATTGTTGCGTGAACCTTGCCATCTTTAAATAACAAAAAATTATTATCAGATCTTTTCATCACATCTATCGCTACCTGATAGTCTCCCAAAGTCCCTATTTGTTTCGGCATCGGAAACATTTTATTTTCCCAACCTTCAGCAAATAAATCATTAGGGTCTCTTTGTATGTTTTGATTTTTTACTCCAGCTATTTGTGTAAAAATTCTTTCATTAGGTTTTAACTCTTCTTTAGTATCTCCTTTAGTTTCTTTCGCTGTCATAATGTAATCGGAGGGCTTTACTTGAGGAGCAGCGGTAAATCCAATATCATCGATACTAATTTTTCCATAAGGAATATCCGGAGTAATTAAAGGTTCAAAATCTTGTTGTGCCTCGGTAAATCCTACGTCATCGACTGTTACTTTTTTCTCTTCAGGAATAACATCAGCCGGCTTATTTAATTCTTCATTAAATTTTCTCTCTGCTTCAATTTGATCTGCGTCAGGAGCAAAAACCACTCCAGCCGGTGTTTCTTGTATTCTACTGATAATTGATTGAATAGGAGCACCTGATAAAATATTTAAAATATCATCAAAAAGTATTTTATTAGAATCATAGGCGTTTATAATTTTCTCTGCGTTTTGTGCTCCGACAGCACTGATTAACAAAGGACCTACAACATTAGGATTGATCGCTATTTTCTTTGCAGCTTCTCTTCCAGCTATTCCTGTTAAAAAAGGATACACCATTAATCACCTTCCACGGTCCGCGTTTCACTAGTCAATGACCTCTTGTCATCATCTACAATCAGACCTCTATCATGAGTTATACCTTGTGAATCATACTTTTCCAAGATCTCAATCAACTCTTCCTTCGATAACTGATCCATCGACTCTTCCGCTTTGTTCTTCAAATCATAAAAGCCAGCGACTCTTCCCCTTGCGACTTCCGCGTTGATCGCTGCGGAATAATGTTTATCACCGCGGGCCTCGTCTCGCATTTCTTTGAGCGCGGTCAAATGAGAAGCCATGGAGACACCAGATGTCTCGTATAGATCTTGTTTCATTTCATTAATCGCTTCCACGATGTACGGATTCAATTTTGGATTTAATAATTCGTGTGCTGTTTGTCTTGCACGATTTTGCGAGTATCCTGCCTTGCGGGCCGCCTCGCTTGCCGAAATTTTACCGGTTAGCGTTCCTTGGACGTAGTTCGTGACGAACAACATTTGCTTCGGTGTTAACTTTTGTTTAAGTCTTCGATCTTCCGGATTTATTTTTTTAACCATTGTAGTAGACATATTTTCTTTTACTCCTTGGTACATAGTCTTGCATATCATCATCATCTTCTAATTCGACCAAGTTTCCTTGGCGATATCTTAACAAAGCTAACGTCATGGCGTCAACCATGTCATCATGTTCTCCAAATGGAAAGGCAGCACACTCCTCCATCATTTCAATCGCAAAGTCATGATCGGACCGCCAAACGTGGCCCGCTTCAAATATAGGGGCGACTGTATTCACACGAACATGTTTATCCTGACCGCGGTTCGGGGAGTATGCTGTCGCGTGAATGCCCGCGCGCCGCAGCTCGTGGATCAAGGGCATTCCTGTTGCTTTCGCTTCTATAATAACTAGCTCAGGATCCCAGTGTCTAAGATTCTCCATTGCATGTTTTTTCAATTCAGGAAAGTCCCATCGACCTTTTTCAACGTCTAACAAAATAATATGAGGTTCTCTTCCCTCGTTTGGATAGAATATCCCCCAAGTTGAGATAACAGAATAGTCTGCTGTTTCTTTTTTGGAGAATGCAGTATCGTATGTTTGAATTTTAAAATAACAATCAGGAATATTAGGTTTATCCCACACTCTCCACCATTCACGTTTGATGATACTCGTGCCATCGTAAGTGGGATTCTGCTGCCATTGAGCATTCCATTTACTAGGTACAAGAGATGCTTTTACTTTGTCTAGTTCTTCGAGCTTCCAATACTGTGGCCAAATAGGTTTTCGTTTTTCTTCGTCATCATCATCTAAGATTGCTGGAAATTCTACAACATCCCACTTGTCAGCTTTTATGTCAGCCATTTTTTTAACTAATTGTGCGGTAAGATCTTTTTGAGACCAGCGAGTCATCACGATAGCTATTGATCCTCCAGGTTGTAAACGCTGTCGAGGACCTGATGTATACCATTCGTAAGCATTATCCATTGCAGTTTCTGATAATGCGTCTTGTTCCGAGTGAGGATCATCAATAATTAATAAATCCGCACCACGACCAGTAATAGCACCACCAACACCAGCAGCAAAATATTCACCACCATGGTTTGTTTCCCATCTACCGGCAGCTTGGTTGTCAGTTCTTANTGTTACTCCAGGGAATATACGCTTATATTCTTTTGAATTCATTAAATTACGAATTTTTCTACCAAATCTGACTGCGAGTTCGCCTGTGTGAGTAGCTTGAATGATTTTTAGTCGAGGATTAATGCCCATCATCCATGCCGGAAACAAATAACTAGCAAATTCTGACTTTGTGTGTCGAGGTGGCATGTTAATGATTAGGCGACAAGCTTTTTCCGTTGAAAATTTTTGAAATTTTTCTGATGTTCGCAAATGATGTGGTCCTTCGACAAACTCAGGCCATACCGCTTTAACAAATCGCATAAAATTGGTGCGTGCACCTTCTTGTTCTATCTTTTGACGAAGTAAAACCATTGCTTTTAATTGGTTTGCGTCCAGGTTTTTATAGTCCATATACAAATTCCTTTCTATGACTGTGAAAATGCTGCTTACCCTTGCTGTCGTCTGCAGGCGCACGGGCCATTTTTCGGTGGGTGGGGTAAAATTTTGTTCGTATTTTGTTCATTTTTCTCTAAGTACCTAACGTTTCACAATGTGAAACAAAGATTTGTTGCATAATAGCTATTATAGGAACCAAAAACAACGCAAAAAGCCTTATTTTTCAACGTTTTCATAAAATCGATCATTTGTTATCGGAACACCTACTACATCTAGTGGGTCAGAATTTAGCTGTGTTTTAATTGCACACCAATTTTCGCGATCACCGGCGCGCGCGCAGTGTTCAGCGGCCCATTTTGGGTCTAAAAAATTTTGATTCTTGGATCTATACAGAAAAACTTCTTTCGAAGAGAGGACCCTCTGCAAGATAAAAAGGCCGTCAAAAATTTTAGAATATTTGTGATGAAAAGCTTTCTGATGCGGTCTCAGATTTTGTAACAATTTATCTCGCTCGCAGACCTTACACTCAACAAATAAAACTTCTTTATTTTTATTAAATAAAATTAGATCCGGAAAACCNTTAATTGTAGTCGTTTCAATGCGAATTGGATTAAAATCCTGTAATTTTTCTTTTACCATTTTGTATAAATTTTTTTCGGGGCCGGCCATAAATACACCGTTACATTATTTCATATAGTGAAACAAATCAAGTATACCAAATCGTTACTAGAAGTTTTTCCAAAATTATATTTTTAAATAAAATTTCTCTAAAAAACAGCCTAATGCCCAAGGGAAGATGGAACACTGTCCACACTACTAAAAATAGAACTGTGGACAGGTTTTGCTATATTTTTCAATCATTCTAGACGAATGGAACAGTGCCACACTACTTTTTTATAAAAACTTTTTTTTATTTTAAATTTTTTCAAAAAAACTCTAGTACCGTTCCTCTGTTCCACGGTCCACGATCCGCTGGCCACAAAAAACGAACAAAGTACGAACAAACAAACAAAATATGAACAAAATCAAAAATCGCTTTTAACCCACATTTTTTAACCGTAGAGAGATATCATAAAATATCATATTTAATCATACAGAGAGATCCAAACAACCTATCTCTACGGCTCTTAAAACCGTTTTTATTTTTCCCTCATTTTCTAAACCATGTTATACAGTACCATATTTTANCATATAAGAGCCCTACAGAGCGTTTTAATATANAAAACGAAAGCTGAGTTAAAATAAAAAACTTGACACCTCTACGGTCCTTAAAACCGGTCGGCGTTCCGCGGCCCGAGAAACACCTCCCAATATTAAAGGGAATTTAATCGATAATTAATTCCTCTATATTTTTCAACGTTTTACTAAATGTACCATAATTTATGATATAGACGCATCAATTACCTTCAATCTTTGCATCAATAAAATAACATTTTTTACACTAATTTATTTGACAGTACCTTATTAAAATGCATAATGGAGACATCATCAAATGATGATAGACCACCGGCCCCGAGGCGAACAAAAGAGGGGCAAGTCTAAAGGGCGAACTCGGTAGAATAACAAGAGACACTACTCAAGAGGGTATCACAGAAGATGCCACACCACAGGGAAGAGTTTTTACACTCCAAAGCTATACTGACGAGCCCTATAATACATAGAATGGGCGAAACACTGCACCGCGGGGATTTACTTCCCCGCAGTGTCTATGGCATAGGGAGGCCATAAAAGATGAAAGAAATATCTTTTACTTTTAAAGAAGAGCTTGTTTTAAAAGTTCTTCTAGAAAGAGCATGGAATCCTAACATGATTTCATTTGATGATCTTAAGGGAGCACACTCTCTTAAAGGAATCAGCGTAGACAGTCTTAAAGGCGTCTTCGGTTCTTTATGTAAGAAGGGAATCATCATGTTTGATGATGAGGTGGAAGGTAACGAAATATTTACTTTTCAATTCCCTGTCGCTACCGATCAAAAACCAAAAGAAGTTTTTGACGGTTATGTCGATACCATTGACAAAGTTAAACAATGGTTTGCTGAAGGGAAAGACAGCCTTCGCTTCAACCCAGAAAAATGGGTTTAATTTTCCGGAGGGCCTTTTGGCCCTCCAGTGTCTATGGCATAGGGAGGCCATCTATAATGAATAAAAAAATTAGATTTTCATTATCTCAAGATGAGATTGAATACTTAGCGGATTTACTAAGATACGAAATGGCAGATCCGGAACCAAGAATGGCAATGCATCTTGAACCAGAACAAGTATCTGATTTACAGAATAGATTAAGAAAAAAATCTATCGATAACCCAGATCAAATTGAAAGATTATTCCAGAGCGCTTAAGCGCTCTGGTAGTGTCTATAGCATAGGGAGGCTATATATTATGAAAATAGAAAAAGAAAAATTATACACTATCGACATACTTCATCATAACGCAGTGATGGCTGCTAAAAAAGCAGTCACTGATTTTATAGAGAAACACGGCGAACCATTTTATTGTGGTTTTGCCGGTGTTGTTGTTAACGGTGTAAGAGGCAATTCAAGAGTAGGTAAGAGACTCAAAGAATTGGGTTTTCACGATAACTACGGCGGCGGTCTATATCTTAGTGATCCCGCGGGTTTTAATTTAACTTACCAGTCAATGGATTTAAAAGAAATTGGCGCAGAAAAGTATGCGGAAGTATTCAGAGAGTTTGGATTTGATGCTCATATGAGATCAAATCCNGATTAATTTATAGGGAGGGAAATTTAGTTTTCCCTCCCAGTGTCTGTAGCATAGGGAGGCTACGTATTATGAACGATTACATATTAGACGGCGTAGGAAAAAACGAAAGAAAACCNGTTTTATTAACTGACTATCAAGCTAAGTTTCTTGATTACTTGTTATTCAAAGAACAAAGCTATCTGAAAAAACGCGGCATTTATCGAAATGGAAAAAAAGAATTTTTTCAAGAACATGGCTGCAGCGATTATGATGATTTTGTTGATAGATTAAAAGAAACAATAGTTAATCAAACTAATATCGAATATTCTTACGAACAACAAGAAGAGATGAACAGAATACAGTCAAGAACAGAGTAAAACATGGGGCCTTAGGGCCCCAGTGTCTATGGCAATAGGAGGCCATCAAAAATGTTAAATTTTATTATTAAAAAAATAAAAAAGATAATTGAAGACAAAGAATGGAAGGCTAACAATGATCTCTATTTAAGAAGGTTAAAATTAAATGGACATTCTTGATACAGATTTTGTTAAACCGGATCCAGACTGCTCTAATTGTGATCAAGAGAATGANTATACTTGTTTTGATTGCGANGAGTCTCAAGTAAGAGACAAACATCCAAAAGCAGTTTGGATTATGAGTCCAATCCATCCATGGGAACAATTTGTTTGGGCTAATAAAGAAACATAAATACCTCCCGCGAGGCGCGGTTCACAAGCCGCGTCTCCAGTGTCTATAGCAAGGTAAACCATCGAAGGGGTAGGTTTTTAAATTTTACCCGCTTAACTACTATCCGGACGTGATCACCGGCCAGTGCTAAATGTTTTATGAACAAGCCTTGTTATTTTTTCATGTACTTCGGAAACTCATAATGAGATCTTCTATTTCGCATGAACTAGTGTGTAAGACGTTAAAGGGAGCACTAGATAAAAAAGTCCCTATCCTCGCGTAAACGGAGTAGAAAAGGCAGAAGCTGACAGACTATTGCATCCGCAGGCGGTCAGACGTCTACTCCGTGAAAAAATTGCATATATGTACATACACGCGCGCGCGAGATTTCCAGTGTCTATGGCAATAGGAGGCCATCAAAAATGAAAATAACCTATTACAACAAAAAACTTTTTGTAGATTTTAATGAAGCAAAAGAAAAAGATCAGCTTCCAAAATTACTTAAAGGAGAAATATCAGAGATAGAAGTAGATATAGATTATATAATTTCTTTAAATGAATTTATTTCTAAAGGTATTTCAAGGTATTTCAGAGAGTTGAAATTAGAAAAGGAGAAAGTATGAAACAAAAATTATTACAACACGATATTGAGAGAGAGTTAGAAGGATTAACATTTGATGAACTTTCTCAAATAGCAATGTTAATTAATGAAATGTATTCCAAGTCTAACGGAAAACCTACATTAATTTTTAATTTGTTTGATTATACAAAGGAAAGCGAACAATGAAAGAATTTGAAAACGCAATAAATAAAAAACAAATTAATAAATTTAATTTAGAACAATTAAAATTTCTAAATGATTTATTAGACGGAAAACTTACAGAAGAACAAAAGAAAAAACGCTTTAAAAAACTATGGGGTAAGGGGGTTTAGCTCCCTTACTCTCAGTGTCTATGGCAATAGGAGGCCATGAATTATGGATATATTACAAGAATACGGTAACGATATCAAAAGAGGTGAGTCGACTCCGACAGAGGCGGCTCTTGTTTATGTCATGGAAGAAATTAGAAGAGCCGGATCACGTTTTTCTGATGAGACAACAAATGTTCATGAGAAAAAATTTGTTTTGGCGCTTGCTAAACTTCACAATCAAATCGCAAAAAAATTCAAGGGTGATTGGTATCCTATGGATGTTGATTTGGTTGGCAAATACATTGACAATAAACTAGCGAGTTACAAGTAGATGCTAAATGTTTTTACTGCGGTAAGTATTTGTGAAGGCATGACTGAACCCGAAAATGAAGAACAGTACATCGAAGCTTGGCAGTTATTAATTGACACTGGCTACGCTTGGACGCTTCAAGGATGGTTTGGCCGCAGAGCGGTTGAGCTGATCGAAGCGGGGTATTGTACAAAATAAAATACATTAGTGCATACGCGTATATACGCGCGTATGCAGTGTCTGTAGCAATAGGAGGCTACCAAAAATGGACGATCAATTAAAAACAGTCGGCATGGTATCAGCATTGTTTGGTATCATGTCTGGAGACGACAGAGAAGGTAAAGTAAAATATCAAAAAAAATTTTTTGAGACAGTCAAAGGAATGAATTTTCCGGACGATTGGGATAATTTACCTTTAGAAGAGAAAGAGCGCAGATTAGAAGGTGTTCAAAAAATTGCGCTAAACAAAGAGGAAGACAAATGAAAAGAAAAAATAATGAGATAAGAGCCGTCATGAGATGGTCTGATCCATATGAAAAATTGGATTATATCGAAAACAATATCAATGACATCATTCCTGTAATTGAAAAAACTGATATTGAATACAGAGATATCATTATTCAAAAACTACAAAGAATCCAAGCTATCTTAGACAGACACCATGGATTACTTTTGTATGCGAGAAAAAATCATGGTCTTGATTTAGATAAAATTTTAGATCAATGGTATTTAGATCGAGAGTACAAACAATCAGAAATAATGAAATCTTATGGTAAAAATAAGGAAGAATAAAGACAATTTGAAAGGGCCCGACTACTATTCGGGCCCTTTTCTCAATGAAAGGAGGAAATGTTCACTTGTTGAACACCTAATATCATAGTGTATTTAAAAATATTTTCTCTAAAAAAATTACATATATACATACGCATACGCGCGAAAAAATTAGTGTCTATAGCAAATAATTTGTTATAATAAATTACATTATGTCAGAAAGGAAAGAATAATGACAAACGAAACAGAACAAATGTGGCTAGATAAACACGCTAAGAGAAAAACTGAAATATTAGATAAACTAGAAAAATATTTTAAAGTTAGAAATAAAACTAAAATTGAAATATTAAATTTGCGTTTTGATTATGAAATAAAAAAACTTCAAGAAGAACTTAAAAACGTAAATCAATTACTAGAAGTAATTTAATGGCTATTGTTTTTACTTATAAATCTACATCCAAACCTAGTGGAGTAGCTAAAGCAAAAAGAAAAGCAAAAAAGAAACGGAGAAAAAAGAAGAAATGAGTAGAGATAAAACTAAATGGGTATCTCAAATGATATCTACTAAAACTAGAAAAATGTTAGAAGAGATATGTCAAAAAACTAGACGATCAGTTCCAACTGAACTAGAAATTTTAGTAGAAGAGTATCACAAAAAAGTAAAGAAGTAGGGTTTAGGCCCTACTTCACTCCTCCACAAGTACAAACCTTATCATCCATTTTCAACAATCTCTGTTGAAGGTATTTAATATATTGTTCTTGTAATTGTCTTTCAGACATTTTGCTAATTTCTAATTCTGTTAATTTTTTGACAGTAGTTTTTTTAAAACTCGATTGTTTTTCCATTTTTCACTCCTTATATATTAATTGTATATTTACATTTACATACGTGCGTACGCGCGAAACTCTAGTATATCAAATTCTTGATATAAATTTCCACAAATTTATTTTTAAAAACTTCAAATAAATTTATTGACATTTTAATTTTTTACTTAAACCACACCTTACTGGAGAAAACCTAATCTTTTCACCGTCCACGATCATCAAAATAACCCCTAATTTTTTTTGAGCCGGTGTTGGAGAACGTCTAATTTCTTTTCTTGAGGGTAAATCATATTTTTTTCTAAAAGAAATTGTTTTAACATCTATTAAATATACTTTTCCCTCCTCATCTATTGCGATAATATCTATTAAACCATTGGGAGATACATTTTTATATACTAACAGACCATGATTTAAGAGAATTTCTGTTGCTTTCAATTCTGAAACAACACCTTTGATGTGTTTTTCGTTTAATAATTCGTTAGTCGAGCTCTTTTTTAGACTCATCAGAAAACAATTTGAGTGGAATTGTTGTTCTGTAAATAATAGAACTTTTATAAATGACTATTGTTCGACCACCTTCTTTATCTTTTCTGATCATCGAAGCCATTAATTTTAATTCATCCTTATTTTCTTGAAGAACCCATCCAACCTCATCGCAAACAGCGGTTTTTAATTTTTTCATATCATTATAAGTATGCCATCCTGCCTCTTCTTCGACAGTATCTCTCCAAACGACATACTCAAGCTGATAATCCATAGCTTTAGTATAGAAAATTATTTATTTTTTTAAAGTATTCTGCCCCGGAACTAATTTTTCAAAAATTTTAAGTTTTTCGGGGTTTTTACCAGTATACCAAGTTTGTTCTTGACTACTATTAACCCCTAAACCTCTAGATTTTAGTTTTGGAAGAGCTGTTTTAACCGCTTCAGAAACAGAGGCTAAACCATAATCGTCACCAAACATAACTCCATCAGTTTTTAATTTAGGCCACCAATTTTCTATATCATCCATAACCGGCTCATATTCATGAGCTCCATCAACCATAATGTAATCGATTGAATTGTCTTCAAACTTTTCTAAAATTTTAGGATCATCAGATCTCCCTTGACAAGGTATCACCATTCTTTTCTGAATAAAAAATTCTAAGTTTTCTCTAAATGTAGATGAAAAATCTTTCGGTAAATCTAAATTTGCATGTTCAGAGGAGCCTTCAAAAGTATCTACAGAGTAAATTCTTACATTTTCTTTTCCTGCATTATATAACGCAGTCGCAAGATAGTGCGTAGATCTACCTAAAAAAGAACCTATCTCTACAATTTTTCCACCATCACCAATTTGATCAACAATGATGTCATAACTTTCTGAATAATTAAACCATCCCGGTATTTTAAAATAACTATGTTTCATTTTTTTCCCTTTCCCGCATTTCGATTGCAGCTTGCAGCATGAGTTCTTGCATGTTGGTAAAATAGTTTTTACCCATAAGTTTTTCTGCAAGTTTTCTTGCTCTTCGTCTTTTGTCTTCTTCATATTTATGCCTTTCAGAAGCTCTTTTATCTGTTTGTTCGTAAACAGGTTTCTTTTGTAACTCATACTTCCTACTTTTCATTTTTTATAGTCTTACCTTCTAAATAATCTTCCACTATTTTTACAGATTTTTGTAAATCTACACAAGTGTCATATTTACAGTAATTTAAAATATCTCTCAACGCATGTTTAAACTCGTCTTCTCTAACAAATTTGTATTGATCACTTAAATCAGCCATTTCTTAAACTCCTCCCCCATAATTTGGGTTGCTATGTTTATTTTTTCTCGAAGACTTTTTAAGATGTTTTCATCTACGGTTCCTTCGCAAACCAAGTCAACGTATGTTACCTTACTTTCAGTTCCAATACGATGATTTCTTGCCTCTGCCTGTTCTCTTATTTCTAAATCATAATCGTTAGAATAAAAAATCATGGTTTTAGCTATCGTCAAAGTTAAGCCATAACCTCCAGTCCTGGGGTGACCTACTAAGAATCTCATATGATGATTCGGATCCATAAATTTTTCTAAAATTTTTGGTCTTTCTGCGCTTGGCGTTTCACCATAAAAACCTTCCGCGGACCCCGATCCAAACTTCTTATCCAGAGTCTCAATTACTTTTCTAATATTATGGCGGTAAGAACACCAAATAATGACTTTTCCATCGACCTCTTCAATTGTCTCNAATAATTCTTTGAGTCTATTTTCCGAAAAATCAATTATCTCTCCATCATCGGTGGACATATATCCACACGCAATTTGATGTAGTCTTTTTAATTGAGCAATCAATGTAGCGGTTGTCAGCTCTCCCTCTTCTAATTGAACTAAAGCTAAGTTTTTCATTTGAACATATGCCTTGAGTTGTTTTTCACTCATCGGAACACGTCTTTTCATATAAATTTTATCGGGAAGATCCAAAGCTTCGTCTTTTGTGACGCGATAAGAGAACTGCCGCAGCTTCTCCGTAAGTTCTTCTAATCTTTTGTAGCCGGTAACTTTGTTAAAACTACGGCCCCCAAATGATAGCTTAACTTGATCACAATATCTAGCTTTAAAAGAATAAATAGAACTAAAGCCTAGTAAGTCTTCATTTAAAAATGCGCACTGACCATATAAATCCTCTGGTGATTTAGTGATAGGTGACCCTGTCAGAATAACTCGATACTGAGCGGACTGTCCAATCTTAATGCAACGCTTAGTTCTTTTCGTAGACATGTTTTTAATAATGGTAGACTCATCAATACACATTAAAGTTTTTCCGGAATAAACAAAAGTATCTGCAACCTTTGATCCGTAAGCAGTAATGATACTATCAACATTCATTACTAAAATTTTTAATTTACTATTCGCTACAAAAAGTTTTTCTTTAATTTCATTTTGTTCTTTTTTTGTTTTTGCTCCTTCCCAAACATGAACATCAAATTCAATATGTTCTGCTAAATGTTTTTTTATTTCATCTCGCCAATTGTATTTAATTCCGTTGGGACAAACGACAAACAGTTGATCAATTTTTCCGTTGTCATATAAAATAGAGACTCCATCAATTAAAACTTTTGTTTTACCGCAACCCATTTCCATAAACAAAGCATACTCGGGACTACGGTTTTCAAACTGAGCCATCATTCCACCTAGCCCCACCAATTGATGTTGCATAGGTTTAGTTTTAAACTTGTATTTTTCGACTAACATATTATATCTTTATTCTAAGAGAGAAATTATTATGAATGATACAAAAAGTAAAGTTTATATCGTACAGAATGTTATGAGAAAACATCCTGATGGAACTATAAGAGCGTTAGATTATTCTCAAGCAGAAAGATTTGGTGAAGTCATATTTTTATTTGACGGCCAAAAACAAGTGGTTATGTCTCCACAGCCTACGATTAGAAAACTAAAGACGATGCTAAAAGACATAAAAGATACAGATTATATTCTATTAGTTGGAGATCCCGCACTTATCGGCTTGACCACAAGTGTAGTTTCCTATATTCTCAACGGTAGATATAATATGTTGAAATATGATAGATTAGAAAGAGATTACTTTCCTATCAGAGTTGACATTAACAATTAAACCAGAAAGGCAAAAAAAATATGTCAGAGAAACACGAAAAAATAAATGGCGTAATAACGTATCATAAAAGAACGAAAGGCGGCATGGCAGTTTTTTATCCTAAGCATGATGTGACAATCAAAAAGGATGAAAAAATAATTCTTCACACAGTTCCTAGCAGACAAGACATTAAAAAAGATTATGAAAAATGTCCTATTGTTAGTTACACAGTTTGTGATGCAACAGTAAGAACAGAAGACGCGGTAGCTGATGCAATAGCTTCCAGAATCTCAGATCAAGAATTTTCAAGTTCAGATAAAAAGATAATCAAAATGACAGTCGATGCACTGCAAAAGATTGATGAAATGAACTTAGAAAAAAAAGATGTAAAAAAAGTCAAACAAGAAGTTTTAGACTCTTTTACAAAACTAATGGCAATTGGTATCGCACAAAAAATTTACGATAAGCAATTGACAGAAATTAAAAATAAAAAAGCAGAAGAAATGAGGAGACAGTATGACCCTAGATCTTAGAAGAGATAAAAAAGATTTTGAGGTTAACGAAGTTGATCCAATTTCAAAAGCCTGCCAAGATTATTTAAAATCAGAAGAAGAAATAAATAATCTGGAGTTGATGATAAAAGCTAAAAAAGAAAGCTTACGTCAACAAAATGAATTGATTGTTCAGCTTATGGAAGAACGTGGCGTTACTTCTATTAGAATGAAAGATGGACAGTCAGTTGACATCAAACCGTTTTATACTGGAAGCATAACTAAAGAGAAGCAAGAGGAAGCATTCCAATGGCTTCGCGATAATGGTTATGATGACATTATAAAAAATCAAGTTATAGTAAAATTTGGTAGAGCTGAAGACGAACAAGCTCTCAAAGTTTGGAATAGCTTGATGAACGAAGGCTTAGACACAGAAAGAAACACTAAGGTTGAGCCTATGACTCTCAAAGGTTTCATACGTGAAATGATTGAGAATGGTAAAGAACTTCCTATGGAAACTTTTGGCGTTTTTGTAGGACATAAAATAAACATTAAGAAAGGAAAATAATATGCCAGAGAAAAAAGAACAAGCGGTAGCTAAGAAACAAACAGGAAACGCGTTAGCGATGGGTGACTTGCTAAAGAAGACAGGCCCCTCTTTATCAGAAAGAGGTACTGAAGACTTTGCAATTCCTTATTTAAATATCATTGGAGATACTTCTCCACAAATTGATAAGGAAGATCAAGATTATATTGCCGGAGCGGAAGCTGGGATGATCTTCAACAACGTAACCGATAAGGTCTACAAAGACATTACTGTTTTACCTGTCTATTACAGAAGACGTTATGTTGAGTGGGCTGAAAGAGGCGAAGGCCCTGGAGCTCCTGTTAATATTTATACTCCATCACAATTCGAACAAATGAAAAGAGAAGGAAAAGTTGTTCGTGGTGAGGATAACAAAGAGCGAATCGTAGGCGGTGATACATATATTGAAAACACTGCTGAACATTATGTGATTGTTTTAGAACCCGATGGAATGTGGTCTAAAGCAATTATCAAAATGAAATCGACTCAATTAAAGAAGTCGAGAACATGGAACTCTATCATGTCAAATCAAAGAAGAGTTGATGGTGATGAAGTCTATCAACCAAAAGACTTTGCACGTTCTTATCTTATGAAAACTATAAGAGAAAAGAATGACAAAGGTAAATGGTTTGGTTGGGTAATTTCTGAAGGTAAGTGGATTGATGAGTTGGACAATCCAAACATTCAGAAGATCTATGAAGACGCTATGATGTTTGAAAAACAAATACATAGTGGTGAAGTAGATTCTACACCTCAACAAGAAGATGAGAAAGTTTCGGTTCAAGGAAATCCTGCTCAAGCAGATTCTGATTTACCGTTTTAAACGTAAGAGTGGGCTAGCCGATAATCTCGGCTAGCTTTTAAATTCGGAGGCAATATGAATTTAGAATTAGTAAAAAAATTTAAAGATATTTTTACCGGTTTAGAAAGAGCTCATGGAGTTTTTGAGAAATCAAACGAGCCACAGAACGGTAAAAAAGTAGAGGCGAGAATGAAGACGGTTCACGAGCCGCCGTCCATTGAAAAATTTGAACTACATTTAAAAGGTGAATATCCGGCCATGGGTATTGTTCCTATCAACGATGATAACGAGTGTATTTTTGGTGCAATCGATATTGATATTTATCCGCTTGATCACAAAGCATTACAGAAAAAAATAAAAGATAAAAAATTTCCTTTGGTGATGTGTCTTTCAAAAAGTGGTGGCGCTCATTTGTACATGTTTACAGATAAGGCTGTCACTGCAAAAGAGATACAATTAAAACTTAGTGAGATGGCCACAGCGTTAGGTTATCCAAGCGCAGAAGTTTTTCCAAAACAAATAGAATTGTTTGTTAAAGAGGGTGAAGAGAAAAGAGATACGGGGAGTTGGATTAACTTACCTTATCATGGACGGAATCGATACGCGTTAAAAGATGATGGGTCGGCCGCCTCTCTTGAACAATTCTTTGAACTACATGAAAAGTATATTGTTTCTGATTTAAAAAAAATCAAAACTGATTTTAAAAATGAAATCATTAAAGATGGCCCACCTTGTCTTCAAATATTAACAGAAGACGGAATTGGTGAAGGTGGAAGAAACAATGCGTTATTTAATGTCGGGGTATATTACCGTAAGTTTGATCCCGATAATTATAAAAATCTTATTGAGGACTATAATCGTCAGTATATACAGCCTCCTTTAAAATCTGACGAGGTTTTAGTTGTCATTAAGCAGGTGTCCCAGAGTGACTCCAATGGGGCACCACGATATTCTTACAGATGCACTCAGCCTCCTATTGAAAATCTCTGTAATAAGAGACTCTGTAAGAAAAGAAAGTACGGGGTGGGAGGTGAGAATGACAGGGAGCATCCTGTTTATTCTGATCTCAAGGTGTACAAATCTGATCCACCTCGTTACTTTCTCAATGTTGATGATCGAAGAATTGAGTTGTCATCGACTGAGGATTTAATGACTCATAAAAAAGTTATTCAAGCTTGTATCGAACAGTTGAACAAAGGTATTCCAAACATGGCTTTAAATGATTGGAATCAAGCTTACACTGAATTATTAGAAAATATTTCTATTGATTATCCTCCGGAAGAGGTAACAAAAAAAGGTGAGTTCAGAGAACTACTTGAAGAATTTATTTTACATCAAGGTGAAGCAGTAAGTATTGAAGACATTTTTTTAGGTAAGTCATTTACAGAGGAAGGTTATACTTATTTTGCTCTGAAAGATTTAATGGATCATTTGAAAAGAAATGATTTTAAAGAATCAAGATCATGGGTAACTGTGAGATTAAGAGAGGAGTATGAAGCGGAAGACTTAACGAAAAGAATTAAAAAAGTAAAAGTAAGACTATGGAAGATAAAAGAAATTTTATCTGACGATGTTGAATTAGATGTTCCGGATATGAAAAGACCAGAAATAAATGAAGAGGATATACCGTTTTGAGTAAACCCATAGTTGTTATTGGGCCTCCGGGAACAGGTAAAACTACTTTTATCTTGAACAAGATTGAAGAGTATATTCAACAAGAAGTTAAGATTGATGAAATCGCTTTCTTTTCTTTTTCTAACAAAGCAGTAGACGAGGCCAAGCAACGGGCCGCGGACCGCTTTAAAATACCCGCAAATCAATTAGAAAATTTCTCGACATTACACTCGTTTGCATTACGTCAAATGAGTTTGACGAGAGAATATATAATGTCAAAAAACGATTGGAGAAATATATCAAATGTACTACGGATTAACATCAATGTTAGTAATGATGACGATTCTTTTTTTAATTCATACGATGAAAAATATATCCATCTTATAGAAAAAGCAAAAAGAAGAGATATCTCTTTAGACGATGCATGGGCCATGTTCGCTCAAGACATCGTTAAACATAAACTAGACTATATTGCAAAAGGTCTTCAAGAATATAAAGATTATGGTTATGAAAATTTTACGGATGGAGTAACTGGTTTTATGGTTAAAGATGTAGGACCTAAAAAAGACTTTACAGATTTAATCGCTGATTATGTAAAGAGCGATAAAGTAAAACAATTTAAAGTAGTTTTTTTCGATGAGGCCCAAGACATGTCCACTATTCAATGGAAAATGGCTGAGAAGATTTGGAAAGCCGCCGAAACTTCTTATATTGCCATGGATCCTAATCAAGCTATTTATACTTGGGCCGATGCAGATGTATCAAAAGCATTAGAAGTAAAAGAGAATGCAAAAGAATTAATTGTTTTAGATGAATCAAAAAGAGTTCCTAGAAAAGTATGGGAAGTGGTTAATCGTGTTGAAGAACAAATAAATAATTCTGAAGACATTGAATGGAGACCCGCTCAAAGAGATGGACAAGTTGAGTTTATTAGAAATGTTTATCACTTAGATATGTCTCAAGGATCATGGCTTATCATGGCTCGTACTCGTTCAATCAGAGAAGACTTAGAAGAAATGTTGGTAAAGAAAAATGTATTTTTTCGTGTTAAAATGAGGGATAATAAATATAGATATTCGATAAAATCACAAGAGAGAAATGCAATACTAACTTGGAAGGACTTAACAATTTATAAGAACTCTGTTTCATTAAAAATGATAGAGAATATGTACAAAGTTTTAGGAAAAGACTTTGTAACTAGAGGATATAAAAAAATAGTGTCGGAGCAAAGAAAAGCTCTACCGGATAAAAAAGTTTCTTTTGATGAACTAAAAAATGATTATGGACTTGTTGCTGATATCAATCAGTCATGGGTAGAAGTTATGACTACTTTAAACACAGAAACAAGAGCCTACTTAGAAAACTTAGAGTCAAGAGGAGAAGATATTGGTAAAGAACCAAGAATAACTTTATCAACTATTCATCAGCAAAAGGGCGGGGAAGCTGAGAATGTCATTGTCTCATTAGACATAGGTAAAATGGCTTATGACGACTATAAAAAGAATCCAGTAAATGAACATCGACTGTTTTATGTCGCCTTTTCTAGAGCAAAAGAAAATCTCTATATAATGACACCAACAAGCAGGGAGGCTTACAGAGTATGAGTAAACAGATCGGAATGTTTAAACCGAAATCAGAGTGGTTACCACCACAAGAATTTAAAGATATAAAAGATGCAAAAAGAATTGCTATCGATTTAGAAACAAAAGACCCAAACATTATGTCAAAGGGGCCTGGATGGGCTACAAACGATGGCCATATTATAGGTGTTGCTGTCGCTGTTGATGGTTGGGAGGGTTATTATCCTATTCGACATGAAAATAGTTTTAATTTTGATCCCATTGTTACTTTGGACTGGTTAAAAGAAATGTTGTCGACAGATTGTGATAAGATTGCTCATAATGCCGCTTATGATTTTGGATGGCTACAAGCTGAGGGAGTTAGTTGGAATGGTCGTATTATTGATACAATGATTGCTGCTCCTTTAGTGGATGAAAATAAATATAGTTATTCATTAAATGCTTTGTCAAAAGAATATTTAGCTGACTCTAAATCAGAGTGGGGTCTTTATGATGCTGCTGCTCAGTTTGGTGTCGATGCTAAATCAGAGATGTATAAAATGCCGGCTACTTTTGTGGGAGAATATGCAGAACAAGATGCCGCCTTGTGTTTGCGTTTATGGGATCGATTACAAGAGGAAGTTACTAAGAATGATCTACAAACAGTTTTAGATTTAGAATTAGATTTACTTCCTATTCTTATCGAAATGAGAACAAAGGGTGTGCGAGTAGATTTAGAAGCAGTAGATAAGGCTGAAAAAGATCTTATTAAAAGAGAAAATAAATTACTAAAATTTATTCATGATGAAACAGGAATGAAATGTGATATCTGGGCAGCTCGATCCATTGAAGAAGTTTTTAGAGGATGCAAGATAGAATACCCTCAAACAGAAAAAGGTAACCCTAGCTTTACAAAAAGCTTTTTAGAAAATCATCCACACAAAATTCCAAAAGCAATTGTAGAAGCAAGAAGCTATAATAAAGCTAGAGGAACATTTACTAATATGATTAATAAGTTCCACTACAACGGAAGAATACATGCAAATATTAATCAATTGCGTAGTGATAGTGGTGGAACAGTTACAGGAAGATTTAGTTATAACAATCCAAACTTACAACAAATTCCTGCGAGAGACTCAGCGGATGCTGAATTAAAGATNGGAACATTGATTAGAAGTTTATTTTTACCTGAAGAGGGAGAAAAATGGGGTTCATTCGATTATTCTCAGCAAGAACCGCGTTTGGTGGTTCATTATGCAAATAAAGTGGGACTTGACGGATCAAAAAAGCTTTTAGAGGCCTATAGAGACGATAAAAACACTGACTTCCATACGATCATGGCCGAGATTGCAAATATAGCACGTAAGAGCGCTAAAACCATAAATTTGGGACTTTTCTATGGAATGGGTGTCGGAAAACTGTCAGATCAGCTAGGAATTGACTCAGACGAAGCAAAAGCTTTAATTGGTCAATATAATGAGAGAGTTCCATTTGTAAGACAACTTGCAGACAAAGTTTCTGATCACGCACAACGAAAAGGAAGAGTTCGAACTATTTTAGGAAGACAATGTAGGTTTGATTTATGGGAACCAAAAAGCTTCGGTTCACATAAAGCTTATCCTTATGAAAAAGCTGTGGAAGAATATGGAAGTAATATAGGTTTAAAAAGAGCAGGAACTTATAAAGCTTTAAATAGATTGATTCAAGGATCGGCCGCGGATCAAATAAAAAAAGCAATGGTAGAGCTGCATAAAGAGGGTATTATACCAATGATACAAATACATGACGAATTAGCTATTAGTGTTGATGGGTCAAAAGAACAACAGGATAAAGTAATAGAAGTTATGGAGAATTGTTTAGAGATGGAAATACCCTCTAAGGTAGATGTAGCTGTAGCTAAAAACTGGGGAGAAACACAATGAACTGCTGGCACTGTAATTCAGAATTGATTTGGGGAGCTGATCACGATATCTCTGAAGAAAACGAGGAATATGTTATTGTAACAAACTTAAGCTGTCCAAACTGTAAAAGTTTTGTGGAAGTTTATTTACCTAAAGAAAAGGAGCAAGAAGATGACTAGAATTATGTATCAAGATGGAAAGCTTTATCTAAGTTTGACACGTGATGAAGTAAAAAAAGTACATGAAGATGAAGGAAAACCTGTTGAAATAGATATAGGTTTTTTGTCTGTTTTACATGAAGATGTGTCTAAATGCGTTACTCAGTACCTTAGATATGTTCAGATGAAAAAAGAACTATCAGAATGGAAAGAAGAAGGGTAACGACAGTTAATAAATCACTATAGTTATTTGCAAGAGACACTAGATCTAAAAACTTTTGCTAATACACATAAAGTTGCCTTCCTGTATATTTCGGTCGTTACCATTCTGAGTAATAAAATATCATAACTGTTGTGCAAAATAAACAATTGTTTTTTCTTGACTGTTAGTTAAAAACTAATCTCGAAAGGAAAAAATATCATGTTTAGTATAACTAATAGAGCAAAGACTCACTTCTTAAATTTTTTTAAAAGTGATGATAAAAAAGAAGAAGAGTTAATAGACTTCTTAAAAGCAGAATATAAAAAAGATTGGAAAGCAGCTTACGCTTGGTACTTAGAAGAAGGTACCTTACCTAATTACGTAAGAAGAACTTTATAATAAATCCTCTAACAAGCCCGATGAAACGCACGTGAAATTTAACACGATAGTTTCATCCCGGCTGTAGAGATCTTTTGATATGACATCGTAGTATTGAGAACACTCTTCATAAGAAGTGAAAATTACTTCTGAACTTAGCCTGACGCACTTTTGATCTAGTCCTAGACCGACACAAGCCCATCCTACTAAAAAAAATTTTAGCACTAATAGCTATAGATGATTTGAGGAAGATCTGTGTACTTTTCTCTTTTATCCAAGTGTACAAAAGTTTTTGCTAAACCGACAGTCCAACCGAGTTCTAAAGCCACTTTAAAAAGTTTGACCAATAAAACTCCATCAGGTCTTTTCATATCAATAGCACAAGTATCAGTACCATACTTGTCGTTGTCCACTAAATGTAATGAATTGCTAGAGGCAGGATAACCACGTGACTGTAGCCACTCATTATGTTCTTCTGTTCTGCAACCCGAAGTGACCACGATCGGATGACCGTAAGCCTCTCTTAATTCATCAAGATCGTCTCCAAAACCATCTTGTAGTTGAACTATTCCTGTTGTTGGGCAAGCTAGTTCAGATTCCTGGAAATATTTCATGTTCGTCCCTTTCGTCTTGTTTTTTAAATAACCTTATTATAAATGACTTAATTTTACTAATCATTATTTGAACATATACCCTAAACCACCACTATTAAATGGAACCATCAAATTAATATTAGGAGTAACATTACCTTTGGAATCAACGGAAGCTCCTATATTTATTGGTGTTCCTATGGCTGAACCGGGAAAAATAGTTTGTAAAGGATCTACAACAGTGTTTAATCCTAGTGATCCTCCTTGCTCAGAAAGATTAAAGCTAGTATTTACTGGGCCAATATTTTTATTAAAGCTCATACCTGGAATATCATTAGAAGAAGTTCCCGCAGAAAAATTCACACCATAAGGTAATTGTGCTCCGACACCAACATTGTAATCTAAAGTATTAGGATCAAGAGAGCCTCCATACTTTATATCACCTATCCCTCCGTCTAAAAAAACTTTTTGTGCTAAAGGATTTAGATTAACTTTACCTATAGGAGTATCTACATCAACACCTTGTGCAGCAGAAGTAGCGTAATCAGAAATAGTTTCTACGATATCTGTAGGACTTGGAATATTAAGATTCATAGCAGTAGCGTTAGCTAACTGTTCTTGAAATGTTGGCTTGTCATCAAATCTTCCTTCATTAGCTTTAGCGATTTGAACTAATAAATTATCAGGATCACTAGCTGCTATACCTGTATCAATAGAACTAAATAAGTCTTTTGTATCTGAACTGGGTTGAGGAAAAGCAGTTCCTTGTGCTGATGTTGGCTCTCCACGAACCGCGTCCCACGCTGCTTCGACCCCACTTTTAATCCCTTGACCAATTTTCATTGCCATTCCTACTCCTGGAATAACAGATAGAGGATTAATATTTGAGAACATTCCTGGTGTGGTTTGCATAAAAGCAGTATTTACATTTTGCCCAGAAGGAAAAGGTCCTTGAAAATTTTGATCAGGATATTTTATACTATCATAGCCTGTAAACGCCCTTGATATATCTCCCCCTAATTGACTTAAAGTAGGAGCTGAAGCAGTTAGTTCAGGTAACATCATGGAAAGAAACTGTTTACCGGCGGCATCACGAACAACATTATCTCCGCCCATAAAACTAAAACGAGGAATACCATCAGGTCCGATAAAAAATTTTCCACCCGCAGCAATACCTTCGTTTAGCATACGCATACGATCGGCATATCTGTCATAATTAACAGGTCTGCGATATTTAGAGCCCATTTCTCCAATCTGTTGTCCTATTTCTTGATAAGTAACAGGTTCTGAAGTGTTGCCTTTAAATTGATTAATAGCTTCTTGACCTTTTTTTATTTCCTCAACTTGATTTGGTGAAAAACCTGCAAGACCTGTATTGCCTGCCATGGCCATTGATTGACCAGGTCCCATGGGTTGATTGGCAATCTTTTTAACGAAATCCGAAGCTTTTTTAGAGGCAGTTACTCTTTTTTGAACTCTTTTTCTTTTTTCTTTATCAACTTTTTTTGGTGCTTTTCCTCTAGGCATTACGATACCACCTGTGGTTTTTTAAATTTCTTTGGTTCAATACTTGCTAACCCACCATCTTTTGCTTGAAAGAAGGGTAGTCCAACAGCATCTAAACTAGCTAAAGTATTAGGATTAATTGATTGAGAAGGAGGAGCTGAAGCAGTTGTAATTGGTCCTAAGTCTAGGGGAGCCATAGACACGGATCTAGATGGTGGAGCGTCAAGAGAAGCGATAGCTATAGGCTGGTCATCTTCCAAAGTATCTATATCTAATGATTTTAATAAATTTGATTTTGCTTCTAATTCTGCTGGATCTGAAACATAAGTAGAACTATTGTCTTTTCCGGGTTTTGTATCTTTATTTTGAAAATATTTTTTTGCATCTTCATTTAAATAATTTTGATTAACACCTTCACCTATAAAATCATTAGCATTTTCGGAAGTTATAAAACCCTTTTGTAAAAGGTCACTTACGGTCTGCACAACTGCTCTTGTGTACATATCACTTCCCACCTTTAATTTATTAACCTTAAACATATTTTTAATAAATTTTGGATCTGTGAAAGCATTAGCAACAGCTTTTGGCCCTCCAAAAATTAAACCAAAAGCAGCAGCGTCACCCCATCCTAAGTTGGTTATTCCCTCTGGACCTATGACTTCTCCCAAAGCACCTGCACTTAATAATTGAATTAAAAAACCACCATTCGCTCCATCAATTCCTTTTGTTTGTGCCAATTGTAAAGATCTAGTTAAAGATCTAAAATCTTTTAACAAACCAGGATCATTATCAAATAATTCTATTAACGCTCTGTTGGCTGTTCCGCCAAAAGTTCTCATTTGTTGAAACAGTTTATTTGCACTTACAATTCCAGTGCCTTGATCCATACTATCTGTTAAAATTTTTGCAAAAAACTCTCCTTGAACTTGTTTTTTTAAACTTAACTTTTCTGATAATTTTATAGAACCATCTTTAACGGCTTGATCTAATAACTGATTAAAAGATTTAACTAAGTTTGGTGATCTTGATTTTAATAACATATTATAAACACGATCAGGTGCTGCATTTATAATTTTAGATACCATTACTCCATTAAACGTATCTTTACTTAATGTGTAAAAATCTTGCGCAGATCTAAAGGATCCAAATATTTGATTATAAAGTTTATCACCAGCCTCTTTTGCTAATGCAGGATCCATGCCCTCATTAATTAATTTATTAGCATGACTTTGACCAATTTTTCTTATAGCTGTCTCCATTTCTTTATCTACTTTTGCAAAAGCGGTTCCCGATACTTTTGAAGAGAAAGTGGTTACAGGTATACCTGTTTCTTGAAATGCCTTTGTATTTCCTAAAAACATTGAACGTATATTTTTTGCCATAGTAAAGTCCACTAAATCTGGCATATCACTAATTTGTTTATATACAGTGGCTAAAGTAGATTCTGTAGGTACTTTTTTTTGTAGTTCTTTTACATATTTTTTCAAACCCGATATATCGACTATTTTTGCATCGCCTATAGTACCTGCAATAGCTTTGTCTAAATTTTTATATGCTGCATCAATATATATATCTTGCGCTGCTCTTCCATTCTTTAAAAAAGTTTGCATTACTCCAGCAAAATCTTTACCCCCTGCATTTGCTATAAAATCTTCAACAGAGTTATCTAAAACTTTTGTTACACTTGGGTCTAATTTATTCAATAATAAATTTCCAATATTTTGAGTTGCGGTTTCTATTCCTCTTGCCCTACCTTGTGCCATCGTACCACCACCACTCCAAGAATTGTCTGCTATGTTCTGTATGGTGTCCACTATTCTGTCTGATGTGCTTTGAGCAGGACTTAAAATTACTCCTTGTTCTATGGCTTCCTCTGCACCCTTTTCTGGAAATTTTTTAACTCTTGCTTTTATGAAGTCTTTAAATAAAGGAAAAAACTTAGCTATTCCTTGAATAAAGCCCTCTCCTAATCCCTCTATTAAACCATATTTACCTGCTAGTTGAATAAATTCTTGAGGTGTTTCAGCTTCAATAAAAGGCGATGACCCACCAAAGCCACCTGAAATCGCAGCAAATACTTTAGCCATTCTTGGGTATTTATCTATTAATGCAGTTATTCTAGCCGGTAAGGTCAATGGACCGACTTTTGGTAAAAAAGTAGGAAGAACAACTCCTCCCACTGTTGCGCCAAGCATTGCTCTGTTTTTTGGGTCTGAAAACCAATTGTTTAATGTTTCTGTTTTTGCAAAAAGATCAGCATATTCTTCGTCTGTTAAATTTAAATTTATCTCTCCCACGGCAGAACTTGACATTATTTCTTTGAAAGCATTTAAATTTTCTTGAGGGTCACTATTTTCTCCGAAGCCATAAGGTTGAGGTAATTTATTAGCGTCTCTTAAAGCATTAACGCCCTCTCTTTCTTCATCGGTTAGAAGACCAAAATACTCATAAGATAATAGTTTATTAATATCCATTAATTAAACCTTTGTAGAGCACCTGAATAATTCGTTCCACCAGCCGTGGTATCTGCACTAAAAAGTTTTTCAAATATACCAGACTCTACATCTTTAGCGTAGCTATCAATAGGTGGCACCGGTAATTGTACACTTGCATTAAAATCATCTCCAAAATTATCTTTACCTATTGCGATATAATTAGCTCTTGCACCATTAAACTGATTGAACGAAGCATCCATCAATATTTTTGTTTCTTGTAATAAGAATTGCTTTTGTTTTGGGCCTAAGAAACCACCGCCATTAATAGTATCAATTAAAGTTTCAAATTTTTCTGTAATAGGATTTGTTTTCTTTAATAATATTTGTTCACCCTCTCTAACAACAGAGTCTGGATCTAACATTTTCATGAAGTTGAACATGATTACCAAGTCTTTAGCACCATTAGGATTTTTTCTAAACATTTCTTTAAACTCTTCATCATTTGTTCCTTCTGCCATTTTAGTAGCTTCTTCTGCAGAAATAGGATTTAAAATAGCGTTTCTTATTTGTACATAGAAATTATTTCTATCGTTTAATCCTTTAACAGCAGAATCTTTGTTGTACTCGGCTCTTAAATCAGCTTCAGCTTTTATTTGATCTTTGTCTTTTTTAGGATTGTTTATTTCATTTTCTAATTTTTCTATATCTAATTGAGTCTTATAATATTCTTGTGCAGCTTTAACATCAAATATGTCTAACTCCTTATATAATTTTTCGTTGTTACCTTTTAATTGTAACAATTGTTCCTTTAATAACTCAGGTTTTTGGTCAAGATCTAACTGTGCGCTAAGGTTGGCGATTTGTTGGCTCTCAATAGCTAGAGCATCAAGAATAGGTCTTTTTTCAATATCAAACTGAGTTAACTGATTAGCTAAGTCTGCTGATTCAATCTGAGCAATAGCTAGTTTATTTTGATTAATTAATGATTCATTTTCTAATCTTTGCTTTTCAGGTAAATTTTCTAAAAGTGTTAAAGTTGTTTGTAACTCTGCTTTTTTGGCTAATAAATCTGTTTTTAAATTTTCATCCATATAACTTAATTCAAGATTTTTAGCAGTTAAATCAAGTTCATCTAATGTATTTTTTATTCTGTCTCCTGCTATTTTTACAGTCAACTGCTCAAGATTTAAGTCCTCTAATTGACTTTCTGTTGTAGTTTTAAAAGCGTCTTCTAAGAGAGGACCAGTGATAGCTCCAATAAACGCATTTTTTGTTTTAGTGTCTGCACTTTTATCTGCTAAAGCTAACTGTAAGGCTTTATTTTTAAGATTTTCAATTTTTTTACCTTGTGCTGTACCGAACCTAGCTAAACCTGTAGCACCTTCTCTAAAAACATCTGTTAAATTAGCTTGAGGATCCAAAGCGATAGCACCTAGTCTTAGAAACTCAGGTGCGGCTGCTAGAAAAGCTTGATCTCTTAAACCCTCTTTGTCAATTAACTGTTGTTCGTATTGTTGACGAACAGCTTGAGTATCAAAAGGTTCAGCAGTTACTCCATAAACTTTAGCCAAAGCATCTGCTATTTGTAATTTTGCAGGATCATAAACTCCTGAGTCACCTAAGGCAGAAAATAAATTCTGTGTATTTTCGCCCATTTGACCACTACCATTAAAACGATGAACAATACCTCCATCTTTTGCCATCATGATGGGATTTTGTTGTTGCATCATTTGTTGCGCTCCGGGGGCCGCGGCTAACCCGCCTTGTTGCTCTTGTAATTCAAAAACTGGTTGTACTAAAGCTAATACAGATAATGGAGTATCCTGAGCGTCTTTCTCTCCGACAACACCTGCTAATTCTTGAACTCTACCCTCCATAGAGACTTCATCACCACGAACCTCATTCATTAATTGAACATACTGTGCAGGGGAAACTTTAGCGACACCTTCAGTATTAGGGTCTGCTTTAGGTGTCTCTTGATCTAATCCATCAGCAATACCAACAGCATCAGATTTCATTTCACCACCCTCTGCCATTCCTGCTATTTCATCAAATTGAAATTGACCACTTCTAATCATTTCATAAGTTTCCATATTTCGTGGAACAGGTATCTCCATGCCAAAAGTTTCAGAACCCTCTCTTCTGTCGATAACAAATATTGTTTCAACATTTGGACTCATTATTGTTTCGCTTTCTTTAACAACAGTTCCAGTTAACGGACCACTCATTGGCTCAAACTCACCTGTCTTAGGATTCTTAACGTACTTACCTTGAAACTCTTCAAATGGAACTTTTAATAAATTTCCTAATTGTCTTTGAACATTATCAGATTCAGCATCACCTACTGTGGATCTCAATCTTTCTGTATCTCGAATGTCTTGTAATAAAGTTTGTAAATTAGAAACTCTTTCTCCTGTGCTTGGAGAACCGTTTCTTCTAAACATGGGACGCTGTAAAACTGATCTCATCATTAGAACAACCCTTGCAATCCTTTTAATCCACTAAGTGCTCCTAACCCTAACGAACCATAACCAATAATCTGTTGTAATGGAGATACTGAACCACCTCCACCAGCAGTGCTAAAAGAAGGAATGGATGGGGCATAACCAAAAGCTGATCCTAAGAAACCTAATTCTGTAAATGGTTGTTGATATTTTGCTAACTGATTAGCGTAGTCCACGTCCAAACCTTTTTGATCTTGCGTTTGTCGTAAGTTTGCAAAGTCAAGTAAGGTGCTAATATCTGCAAGTCCTCCTCTTTGAACATCAAAACCAAGTCCCGCCAGTCCACCACCTATTTGACCTAACTGTGTTCCAAAAGTACCAAACTGTCCTGCAACGTTTCCTAATCCGCCGGCAGCAGCAGATTGAGAAGCTAAAAAGTTTGATAAACCTTTCTCAAAAGCCTGCCCTTGAGCCTGTGCTAAAGCTCCTGCTCTATCTCTCTCTAATTGAGCTCTTTGAATTCCTTCACGTCCACCACCAAAAGCGTTTGCTGCAATTGCGTCAGCGGAAGCTTTATTAGCGGCTATATCATAGGCACGATTAATTTCATCTCTAATGGCATCTTGATAAGGATTGATAAAAGGATCTAATTGTTCTCTTGTAGGTGCGGTTCCTAGTCCTCGATAAAAATCGGCTGCTTCACTTAAAACATCTCGCCCTGTTCCAATAGACGACACACCCTCCCCAATTGTTTCTTGTGCTCTTTCAACAAAGGGTTCAAAAGCACCAAGACCTTGAGTAGCTCTATCTTGAGCTTGATCATATAATTCATTTAGTTCAGCTAATTTTTGTTCTGGAATACCTTGAACATCACCGGCTGCAATATCGTCTAAAAGCTGTTTAATACTATCTAAGTAACCTAAATATTTACCTTGAATCTCTTCTTCCATTATGCTCTCCCTACCATACCTAGGCTTTGTTCAGATAAACTACCACCTTTTTCTAAATTTTTCATTAATTTATACATGTTCTTTGCTCCTTGCTTCCGCGATCCGCCGCCCGCGTTCCTCACAGCTTGAGCAGTCATTACGAATTCACCATCACTTAACATTGCAGGAATATCATCAGAGGTTCCTGTACCGGGACCTGCAATCTCTCCGATACGTTTTGGATGTTCTTTTACTTTTCCATTGGGATGTTCTATTTTTTTACCATTGTTTGCAACGCCACCGGTTACTTCACCACCGTCAGCAGAATAAGAAATGAAAAAATCATCTCTTGCTTGTTGCATATAATCAGTATCGTCCACTGGAGGCTTAGGTAATACAAAAGGTAAAAATGTGCTTGCTGCAAGAAAAGAAGGAGCAATCTGACCTGCAATACCTCTTTCTAGCATAGGCATACCAAACCTAGAAACAAAATTAGCATATTTTGGATCAAAGGGATTTTCTATAATTTGATCAATAAGAGCTTGATCCATACCTGAATAAGCAGGGTTTAACTTAAACTTAGATGCTTTACTAAGTGGGTTTAATCTTGCTCCTAAACCATCACCTGTGAAAAAATCTTTAGTTGTATCGACTGCTGTTTCAAAGAAATTTGGTTTTGGAACAACTTGTTCAATACTTGGAGACCTAACTATACCCTCAACATTTTGATCAAAAAAATCTAATAGAGCTTGGTTTTGATTTGGAACTGTCACTGCACCTGTATCAATAGGAGCTTTTGTTGGCGTGCCTTTGAATCCACCAGTAATACCGGTCAGAGCAGTTTGTATCGCTAAATTTTTTGCAACCTCAGATGGTTTCTGTCCTGCTGCTATACCTAGTCCAGCACCTATACCTAATCGTGCTACTGGACCGATACCTGGAATAAAAGGTAAAACATAAGGAGCAATCGGAGCTACTGCTCTTGCAACACCTGTAACAGTGTCTTTGACATTTTGAAAGAAGTCACCGATCAGCGATCCGAGACCCATTTCATAAATCTGAGCGTACTCCTTTTGTTGCATTTTTACTCCGGTAACGTATGTGCTCCCGCAAATACATTAGGAGCTGTTACATGAACATCTCTTCTTATATCTGCTTCGGTTGTTTCTGTACTAGGATCATCAATGTCAGCTTGACACTCCTCGTGTGAATTATACTCTTGACCTGTTTTAGTGTTGGTAATAGTCGTTTCCACCTTCGCACTATAAACAGGAACTTTTTCGCCATCGATCACGTCATAACGTAATATCTTTGGCTCATCTATAATTTTCGCCATATTATAGTTTTAACCTTAGTTTCCAAAGAAATCAATGATTTCGTTAGGAACTTTCTTACTGATATATTTGTGCTGTAAGTCGGTTAAAAAGTTTTTTTCTGTGACATTGTCATTCTTAATTAATGTCCAATTAGGCATCTTTTTTTCTAGCTCTAGCTTTAAGTTAACCTTGGACAAAAAGTCAATAATATAGGGTTGATCTGACATTCTATCTTGATTCATAATGACATAATTAGACCGATGTAAATATCTAATCCAATTGATATGAAACTCACACCAAAGCTCTATGGCTCTAGGTAAGCTCCAAAACTCATTTTTTGTTTCAACTAAAAGTCTTGGATCATGATAATCAGGAAATTGAGTCAAAGAATATTTGTTAACAAATTCTTCATCATCTTCAATAATACTATTCATCCACCTAAGAGGAGACTTATAGGTAAAAATTAAAGGTGTATTTTGAAATAAGTGTGCAGTGGCTTGTTCTGAATCACCATTATGATTCCAAGACCAATGTCCAAAATCATTTACATTACCATTCTTAGCAAAAAAATTTATATCAATATATTGTCTTGCTAATTTTGTATGTGTGTTTTGTATTCCAAAAATATAGTATTTCACGAAGCAAAACCTACATTGCCTGAAATAGAAATTCTATAATCATCTGATGTATAAAAAGGATAAACCTGATGATTTAAAGAGGCAGGAAACAAAGCCATTTTGCCNTCCCATTCTTTATCAGCAGGTATGGCATGAGATGTAATATTACCCATGTCGTTATTCATTAAGAAAACAAAATGTCCTGCCCTAATTTCACCTTCTTTCATATGTGGAAAACGAGCTTTTTCATCTTTCATGTGATAAGGAACTTTGTGCCAAATAACAAAACTAAATAACCCATCATGAATGTGCACAGGGTTAAACTCATGTTTACTTTGATAATTTACCCATAGACTATGTAATTCTAATCTAAATTCTTTTTTCTTTTGCATACCACTTATTCGTGCATAGTAAGTAGGATACTTTTCAAAATGTGCTTGAATACATTTATCAATTAATGGCCAAACAATAGGTTTACCATCAGGAATCATAAACTCTTTTTGTATATTGCCTGCTAAATCTTTGTTTGCTTTCTCAGTATGTTTTTTGTTGATAACTTCGTCTAATTTTTTTGACATGTCCTCTGGGACATTTGTTATAAGATACATTATTGTTGTTGTTTTACCTCTAATACTGATACTTCAACCATTGCTCTAGAGGCTGCGTTTGCCTGTAGTTTCATGGAATCACCTTCTTGATAAACCATGGAGGTTGAAATAGTGTTTGTGTCTGAAGCTGATACATCTACTTGAAAAATTTGTAGATCGTTACTTCCGTCATTGTGATCAATGTTAACAGTCACTGCACTTGATCCATCATAGTTATGTGTATTTATTGTTTTTACAATAAATGTTGACACTGGTGTCGGCGGAGTTGCAGCCACATTAGCAGTAGGCACAGTAAAAATTGTAGTCAAATCGGTTGTAGTCAAGTTTGCTACAAATCTTTTAAATACGTCTGCCATTAATTAAAAAACCACGTTCTTCTTGTGGACTCCTCCTGTGTATCCTGTGTATATTGAGTGTTTAATTGTTGAACAAGTTCTTCTAATTGTCTGATTAGTTCAGCCTGTTGTTCTCTTTGATACTCGTCTCTTGGATCTGGAAATCTAGTTACAGTTAATTTTGCCATATTTAATTATATACACCAACGCTTACCACAATTCTAGGGTTAAGTGGTATTGCTGAATGCACTACATCTCTTGGTATTACCAATAAGTCACCTTTTTTCAATAAAAAATAATGTTGCTCTTTATCAGTATAAACACTGTAAACCACGTCTCCATAGGTGGGTATCAAAAATACCGTCATGTTGTCATGATGATTAGGAGTGATGCCTTTTTTACAAAAAGAAGAAAACACATAAGTGTCCATCTTTTCCCCTTTATAATCAAAAATGTTTTTTACTGCTGACTCAAATTGTTGACCTTCTTGTGTAACTTGAAAGCTTGTTAGTTTACAAGCGTGTTCTCTTTTCTGAAAAAAGTTTTCTTCGTTTCTATCTAATAAAAAGAAGAAACGATTAAAATCTAAAACATCTAAGTGATCAACGACTCCTTCTTGATGATTTACTTTAGTAATATCTAGATTTAATTCTTTGTTAAATTTTATCAATTATCTTCTGCCATCAGGCTGTATGTCAAATCTTTGTGTGCCAAGTCTCCATGCAGTTCCTGCTGTGTTAGAAACCACGTTAACTGTAAACTCTCTGCCTCTTCCTCGTAAACTTACAAATTCTGTTGAGTCAGTAAAAGTAGCAGTTTTGGTTGTGCTCGTGCTATTGTTTGGATAATACTTAAATTCTAATTTCATGTTCAATGTGCCCTCTTGATTTTGCACATCTGGAATTAACTTTTGCACAAAAAGAATGTCATTACCATCTCCTATCTCTACTGATCCTGACTTTACAAAAGCAGTCATGGCAGCACCATCAGCGTTATTGCCTGTCTCATGTAAAAATAGTTGTGTCGCACCATCTGTCAGACCAGAAATAGTTTCATTGTTGGCTGTGGTTGTTGGTAAATAATCTGTTGCAACTGGGTTGTCATACACTTCTCTATCTATCCATGTTGTTCTATCTAAAGTTCCTGTCCACCATGTTTGTTCTAAGTAATTATAAGCGACAATCGCATTGATTTGATTAGAACCTGTTCTATTATAAAACCACATAATCTCATTAAACTCACCATTGTGACCTGCAAAAGCGTTTTCTGATCCTGTTTGATTTATATTATCAAAAACAAATTGCTCTACCGTACATGGTAATTTTTTAACTGTACCATCGAATAGGAAGAAAGAATCTTGAGACATCCAATAACTAACACCATTGATATCTACACCTGCGTGAGAACCGATGATACCACAGTTTTGACCTAACTGACGTAAACCAAATGTAAAAGGTGGACCAATGAACTGCATTGAGTGAAGAGAGGTATCTGTCCATATAAGTATTTGACCTCTTGATCGCTCTGCGGCCACGATCCGTGATCCGTCAGCAATGCGTAATGAACCAGCAGTGTTTTCTGCTGTGGGTTGATATGTGGTTATATTCTCTTGGTCAGAGAATCTTATTAGCAAGTCATCTTGTGAACCTGGAGTGCCAATTGTATTTTCTGTTCCCATAAAAACTAAGTGTCGATCAGGTGTTGAAACTAAACTTAATCTTGATGCAGTGGGAGCTCCTGATATAGCTGCCGCTCTTGTGGATACTCCTGCTGAAGTATCCCATTGAAAAGCTCCACCATTTAAAACTGTTGCAATTAAATCTTCTCCAAAATTATCTAAAGACCATTGTCTTGCTTCTAATGTTACGTTAGATGTAGAAGAAGGAGTGCCCCATGTACTTGAACCCCATGTATCTGTGCCCCAACCATAAGCAGGTACGGAAAACTCAGGACCTATACTGATTTGATATTTTGCGTTACCTGAACCACCTCCACCTGAAGTNGANCCTGANGCAGCANNANNTGTNGTNACNACATAAGCGTTNTTNTTTGCNATAGANGTAATCTCAAACTCTTTATTCATATCTAAACCATCAATGGCTGAAAAAGAATCAAAGGTTACAAAATCACCCTTTTGTGCNCCATGAGCTGTGTCTGTTACAACAACAGATGTGGTTGCATTTGTAGTGAAAGGGTTTGTCAAAGCTTGAGTTTCTCTAATTGGAGTGATGTCGTAAGCCTCGCCCTCCTCAACAATATATAACTTTCTATCGGTACCTATTGCATTATATCGAGTGCCATCCAACGCTACCCATGCGTGCATATCTCGTGCCACACCCACCAAAGTTGTAGAGATAAATTTCTCCCACCCTTTGATCTTTTGTGGCAATCCTTGAAAAAAGCGTACATTATCACCGTCTGTCCACTTGCCTTCGCCTGTGTAGTCGGTTACTTCTTTATTGATGCCTGGTGCTGGTCTAAAATTAACTAATGGCATTGTGCCAATATACTATATTTTTCTAAAATTAAAAGCGAGTGTAATTCGTTCGTGATTTTCACCACCACAAGGAGATACAGAATGTGGCATATTTCCTTTGAAAAAAACCATCATTTTTTCTTTTGGATGCAAATGATACTCTTCTTGAATTATCGTTGGCACTAATTGATGAAAATTAAGTGTTGCTTTTTCACAGCATACTTTATGATAATACACTGCTGACCACTGACTCACCTCATGAACATGTGGAGAGTTAAAAGAGTTACCGTCATTAATATTTAACCAAAAGTTATCTAATCGACATCTAACATCAATTGAAGCCAAACTTTCAATAGCAAACTTAATAAGGTCGTTAAAACCAAAGGTAATATCATTACTTTGATATCCACCAACATTACTAATAACTCTTCCTTTGTCGAAAGTTAACAAATGATCCATATGACTTTGTATGACAGAAGTATCGCCTTTATAAAAATTTACATAACAAGATTGTTTATATGTTATTTCTTCAATCATTTTTTTGGTGCAACTAAAGATCCAACGTGTCCCTTAAAAGCTCTATTACCGAAGTGAGTTAGAGGCATTGCAAGATCCGCCCATATTTCTCCACCACATTGTTCTGTCCAAAGTCTTGAAAAATAATAATCTTCTGACAAATATCTTATCTGACCTTTTGTTTCGTAAGGACCAACAGCGAACAAATCATAACAGTTATCTGACCTGTACGAACCACCATTTACTATTTGATCTGACTCATATTTTCTCTCTGGAAATTTTTTAAACATAGTCCTAAATACTTCTCTTTTTACCATCATCATACCAGTTGCAGCTTCATTAACTTTAAAAAAACCATTTTCACCTTTTAACATTTCTGGATTGTCAAAGTTTACGTTGTAGCCTAAAGCTTTTGCTTCTATCTCTCCCTCATCAGCGTTTGGGTTTTCTTCAAGAATTTTTTTTATTTTATTAAGATAAAGGTGTTTTCTAGGATAAATACCACAAGCAACGTCTTTATCAGCGCATAATAATCTTTCAATATTTTGCGGTGTAAAACCAATATCAGCGTCAATAAACAATAAATGAGTNGCAACAAAATCTTGTTGATCCATCATCATAGAAACAATAGTGTTTCGAGCTCTAGTGATCAAACTTTCATTACCCATGGTTTGTATCCTTAGACCGATGTTATGAGCCATGCTCCATGACTGTATTTCTAACAAACCATGTAAGGTAGCCTCAGATAACATCCCGCCATACATAGGCATTCCTAAAAATATTCTAAAATTTTGATTTCGTAATTCTTTTGGGTCTATCATTTGTACTCCTTTTTATTCCAATATTTGGTTTTATAGTTATCAAATATTTTTGACTGTCTTTTAATCATATTTAGATCCTCTTCAACAGGATTAAAATCTTCTCTTTCAATATTCATTTTCCATTTTTCTCTTTTAAAAGGAATTACTTGCACCATTGGTGTTCCCTCTTTTAATAAAGTAGGCTTATCAATAGCTCCTGTCCAATAAAAAGGAAAGTTTATTTGTGTGTCAAACGTGTCGGTATCAACAATTCCGTCAATTATCTTAAAAGAGCTGACTCTATTAAAAGGCTGTGTAAAAATACAACTGTATCCAGGAGGAGTTTTAATTTTCCAAATATTACTAAACTTAAAAACTGCTTCAACAGTTCTATTAGGAAATCTTAGTTCATTAGGCATTTGTATATTATCATGAGCTGAGGGCCATAAATCCCTCGCAATCGCCGTATCAGATATTACGGTGCTAAGTTCCCACTTAACTTTTTCTTCTTCAAAATCATACACGAATTGTATGTCTACAGGAAAAGGAATTATATAACCTGATGTAAGAGCGTCTAAAAAAGGAATACATTTTTTTACAGTTACTGACTTGTTACTTTGGTTCATATGACTTTTTAATTTTTTGTAATATTCTGGAATGTGTCTAAGGGCAGGCGTAGGCTCTTTTACCGCTCCAGCAAAAGGAGAATAAAACTTTATTTCTTTCGAAAACATTTTATCTTACAGAGGGTGCTCCTAAATTAGTTCTGCCATCATACTTTTGGTTTGCGTGTTTACCATCTTGATCAACATAAAACATAAATAATGAAATAAAATGATCATGCTGACATTTTGTTCTCCAATGCACTTTTTCTTGACCTGAAAATAAGATTGCATTGTTTTGTACCATTTCAAACTTGCTCTCAATTTTTAAAGGAACTTCTTTATTTTTAGTGTCATAATAAACATAATCTTGTGACTCGTCTATCTCCCCTATGTATATAGGGTATGACTTGTCATTTGGACTGCCACCTAACCCTAAACACAAAACAAACTCACTACCCTCCCTGTCGCTATGCACAGGAAGATAGGAGTCTTTGTCATATACTCTAACGTAAGAGTATGAGGGCCAGAGTTTTTTATTCAAAGCTTGTGCTACAACTGAAGTAGACATATCTAGAATTGTTTCCATTAGAGTGTCTCCATAATAGCCAATCAAAGACTTAGTTGACCCTGGATCATTAGTCCAATCTCTGTGATTAGCACCCTTAAGAATCATGTAATTGTAAAGAAGAGAAACTATTTGTTCTGGTAGAAAATTTTCAAATACTATAGGTTTCATTTTTTTGTTGATGCAGGTTCTCCTAAATTAGGTCTTTTATCAAATTTTTCATTTGCATACTCTCCTGCTTGATCAACGTAATGTAAAAACACAGTTATAAAGTGATCGTGTTCACAATATTCTCGCCAATGAATTTTATTTTGTCCTTGAAATAATAAAGCATTATTTGGTAGCATTGGGTATTTACCATCTATTCTATATCTTTTAAATTTATTATCTTCACTATCATAATACTTATAATCAGAGCTTTCATCTGCCTCACCCACAAAGATTTCATATGGTTTATCGTATGGTAAACAACCTAAACATAATGCCACGGTATACTCACAAGATGGTCTATCAGTGTGTATTTTTAAATCAGAGCCTTTATCATAAATTCTAAAATAAGAGTATGTTGGCCATAGTTTTTTACCAGTATTTGCTTCAATTACAGAAGTGCTCATATCTAAAATAGTTTCCATTAATGGATCTCCGTACTCTCCAATAAGACTTGAAGATTGGCTATCTATTTCAAATTTTTTTTGTGCAGAATATTTTAATATACAATAACTGTATGTAACATTTAATATATCAGTAGGTAAAAACTCTTTTATAAAAATTGGTTCTTTCACTAATAAACCCAAGATACGACTGCATATCTTGTTCCCTTTGTAACTTTTTTAACTTGATGTGGAAATAAGAAATTTGAAGGAAAAGCTATTAAGTCTCCAACATTTTGAGGATATTGAACTTTTCCATCAGGTAAATCAAACACAAATTCTCCACCTTCAAAGTCATTATTTAAACATATAGAAACAGACAATTGTCTGGGCTCTGCTCCAAAGCCCATGTCAACATGAAAATCATAACCTACTTTATATTTATTAGCTTCGTATTTTAGTAAATCACATTGACTAATTTTAGTAGGATCAAAATGTTTATGAATTTCTGATCGATAAAGTTCTGCTGCCTGAAATATTTTTGATTGAATATATTTAGTAGTTAAATTTTGTCCAAAGGTTTTTGGCTCTAACATATTTTTTATTTCACAATTTCTTATATCTCTATTTTCGACTGCCCCTACAATAGTGGCAACTTCTAGATCTTCATCAAAATAAGAAATTACTTTTTTACAAAATTCATTAGGAATGAATTTTTTTAATTCTAAGATATGCTCTTTCACTAAAAAGTTATGCTATTGTCTGAGAGATATGTAGTTCTAGCAGTATTACCCGCTGTGTTAGCTGTATCTTCATTTGCAACAAAATCTGCATCAGAAGCATTGTCTGCGTACTGCTGTGCTATGTTTGCTTGCCTTGCTTCTTCCCACTTATCTTGTGCTTCACATCTAATAACAACATTAGATGCCCAATTTGGCAAAGATGACACTGCTTCATTCTCTCTATTGTCAGTATATTCTAACTCACCCGTGTTTGTGGAAGCATTCCATTGAAGTGCGTGAATTTCTTCAGGTACTTCTGTGTGAGATCTAATGTTAAGATAAACTTGATTATCTATATAAACATCTGACTCTGTGTTACCTGTTCCTGTTCTCGGACCATCATTGGCTGAATTAGGGTTTACATTTGCATCAAAAAGAATTGTCAATCTAGTATTAATTGTTGTGTTATTTACTGTTGTTGCCATTTTTGCTTACCTTTTTACCTTTCTTTACTTTTATCTTATTATTGCTTAGTTGTCTAATATTTTCCTCTTCCAATTCTGGTATGTTTTCTTTAACTGCTCTTTGATGATTACCTATTAATTCAAATATAGTGGTAGCATTTAACATTAAATTTTTAGCTGAATCACTACTTTTAAATATACCCTCCATAGCCTTGTTCGATTTTACCATTTCATTTCTAAAAGACTCTGTAGCTGCTTGAGTGCCTTGAATATGTTTAGCATTTTCAACCATTAACAATGGCATCCATGCGATAGAACACCCCCATTCTTGAACAGGCAGTCCTGTTTGAGGATGAGCCCCTTGAAGCATATTATACCAAACACACTTATGTTTAATGCACTTCTTTTTCAGAAGCGGACAAGTTCCATCCGGGTCAAATATTGGCATTAATCTTTATTAGCGATAATTACGTTTGCGTATTTTACGTTCATGTTAGGCATTGAAATTGTACCACCTAAAGATGAACTTGAAACGCTAAATGGGTGTGAGTGAGATCCACCACCACCTGCGTTACCTAAGTTAAAAGGTGCTTGTGGATTTGCTTGAATACGCTCTTGACCTGAAGCACTATTAAGACCAACACCTAATGAGGGGTGTGAACTAACAGGCTGAGAGTTATTTGGTGAAGTATTATTACCAAACTGACCTGTCGGTAAACCTGGTCTTGGGTGATTGTGTGAAGCAATCTCTGGTGTTGAAAGAGAGTGTCCCCCAACAGTTCCTGATACTGAAACAGTCGCTGATGTTAAATCAGTGTTTCTGCTTGAAGCAAAAGTTGTAAAGAAAGTATCAGCACCACCAGTGCCTCCTCCTGAGCCTGTAACAACTGCCATAGCAGCATCAGCTAATCCAGTTGCAGTTTGCTTTGTCCAACCTGTTGGAGCAGAAGCTTGATTAAAAATCATAGATGTGGTCGCAGGAAAAGGATCAACATCTGTTAATTGTGCACCACTACCTGTGTAAGAAGTAGCTGCCACAACTCCATTTGAATTAAGTGTAATATTTTCTGTTGTAATTTTTTTACCATCAGCAACTTGAACATTGTCATTAAATGTAGTGACACCTTTTATACCAACAGTTCCTAAAGAGCCTGCAAATATGTCGACAACTTTATTGTTGTTTGTAACATACATGATTGTATGTGCACCTTGAGTAATCGCAACAGCGTTACCTGAGTGACCAGTCGGTGCTATTGAAAGAGTTTGAGAACCTGTAGTGTTGTTAAAAAATATGTAATTATTTTCTACAGCAGGAACAAATACTTTGATATCTCCAGTAAGAGCTCCAGTAAATTCTACTACTTTATTTGATGATTCTGCTGCTGGATCTGCATTAGCGGTAGTCAATGTAACATCAGCAGAACCCGCTACAGATTTAGATAAATATCCTCCCGCAAAGGCATCTAAAACATTAAGGTTGTTATTGGTGTTAGTTCCCCATGTATTGGCGTTAGCGCCAGTTGCCATGAGTTCTAGTTTGAGTCTATCTGAATATGTACTTGACATGTTTTTACCTCACTAAAATATATCTTTTTTCATAAATAACACAACTATTTTGTATATATCTCATCTCCCATAACTAATACATCAGCTTGGGAACTGTCAAACATTATTTTAGCTTGTTTTTTAGTTCCTACAATAGGTTTTCCGGGTAGATTCATAGATGTATTTATAAGCACAGGATATCCTGATAACTCACCAAATTGTTTTAAAAGTTTTAAATAAGGAGGGTTATGATCCATACTAACTGTTTGAATTCTGCAAGTGCCATCGACATGTGTAATATTTTTAAATTTTAACGGATCTTTGACCTTAGCCTGATACAACATCCATGGACTTTCAAAACCTAAATCAAAATAGTCTTTATAACATTTTGTTGGAACAGAAGCTCCATAAGGTCTAAACCATATTCTTTTTTTTATTCTATCGTTAATTATTTGTTTTGCGTTTTCTACACAAGGATCCATAAGAATTGATCTAAAACCTAACGCTCTGGGACCAATCTCTCCTCGTCCTTGTCCCCACATAACAATTTTTCCCTCCTTCAAAAAATTAGCTACTTTCTTAATTGTCTCTTTAGACGCATAACCAAAGTTTTCATCCCACTGATACATATTCTTAAAATCTAGTTTTGCATTTCTTACTTGCCATCCTGTTCTTAAGGCCCAAAGTAGCGCTCCTATTGATGTTCCCTCATCTCCACAATGAGGAACTGGCGTAAAATTAGGATAATCTTTTTTTAGTAAAGTGTTCAAAACTATGTTGTGACCAACTCCTCCTGTAAAAGAAATAAAATCTTTTTTACTAAAATAATTCTTTAAGTGTCTTTTTATTTTTTTATACCAATAGTAATGAAGTGATGTGATATAATTGTTACATATCTGAGATTCATCTTCACCTTTAAAATTTTTTTTAAATTCTAAAAACTCTTCGTATGTTCTATTTAATATTTGTGGACCAATTAAATGCGAATAATCTTTACCAAAGCCATGTAAAGCCATAGTGTGTCCTGCAAACTGTTCTTCTTGAGGTTTGCCCTCATTAAACCAATACCTCCACATTATTTCTAATGCTCCTCCAAGTGAGGGATGTTTGTGTATATCTAATTTATATTTTTGTTGCCTTCTTTTGTAGATTGTAAAACAGTCATATTGACTACCTACNTTGTCAAAAACAAAAGAATTTAATTCATTACCACTGTATTGATGACATACATGATGATCTACTAATTTATATTGAGCAGGATACATATTCTGAACTCCACCATGAATCAACATATTAGATCCATTAGCTAACCACACAGTGTCAACTTGCTCAGGCACATATCCTAGATGATTTAAATATTTTACCCAACTTGTAAGGTCATTATGAAACTGACCTTTTACACCTGTAATTCTTTCAAATTTTAAATATCTCGTTTCTTTTGTATCTGTATCTATTGTGAAAATACTTCCATCNTGNAANAANGTATGNANNCCNACAATNATATTTCTTTTTTTGTTATTCAATCAATGCTTTTTTAATGCACCAACTGCAATTTTTTTACCTTTGATGCTTGGTTTGCCAAAATGAATTATGTCGCTATCAAAAAAAACTAACTTACCTTTTTTTGGCTTAATTTCACCCCAATCTTCAAATACTGTATTACCATCTGAATCATTTAAATACAAAATAAAAGAATAATCCTCAGAATTTTTATGATCATGAGGGGCTTGTTGTCCTTGATGCTCATATTCAATCAAATGAATGTGAAATAAATCAAGGTCTTTTTTTATAATTTTCATTATTTCATCTTTTAATTCTATCGTGGTTTTTAATTCAAAAATATTGTGAGTTTGGAATCCCTTTTTTGTAAGGGTTGTATCATGTGATTTTAAATTATTTTCTTTAAAAATTTCTAATGTCTCTAAGAATCTGTCAACTAGACTATCTGAAACTTTAAATTCTTCTAAGCTGCGTTTACTTCTGTCCATGTATTACTTGCACCCGTGACGACATTCGCCCATGGTGTAGAGAAAGGATTACCTGTAACTAATGTTAAGTCAAGTCCTGTTACATTGACTAATGAGTCAGCAACAACAGTTTCTGTTCCTGTTGCAAAGCTAGTTGATAGTCCTGTTACGCTTACAATAACGCCTGTTCCACCTGAAGCAGTTGATGTTCCAGTAGCAAAGCTCGTGGTTAAACTTCCTAGTGTGACCAAAGAATCNGCTATTACGGTAGGACTACCTAACGTGGTGGTCATAGTGACCGCTGTAGGATCTACTTGAGTAAAGATATCTATGACAGGAGTTCCAATAGCAAAGTCTAATTGATCGGAAGGTGCTATGACAGCAGCGCTACCTTCACCAGATACGGTCACTCCTGATAGAGCAACGCCAACTGATAGACTATCTAAAGTTTCTAAAGCTGTTCCTGTTTGTGACGTGGTGCCTAGAGCACCTGTCATTTCAAGACCAGTTACAGAGACTATTACACCAGTTCCTACTTCTTGAGTCGTAGTGCCTAATGCACTAGACATTGTCACGCCAGTGACGTTAGCAATAAATTCTATATTCTCGTTCCAGGTAAAAGATCCCCATGTAGATCTTCCCCAACCTGCATCAACCGTACCTGATGCAGTTTCAGTGCCTGTAGCAAATGATGTTGTTAAACTTCCAAGAGTAACTCCTGCTCCTTCTTCAACACTTACACTGCCTAAATTAAATTGAGATGTAACACCAGTTAAAGAAAAGATAGACTCTTGTTCGGCTGTTGCTGTGCCTAAAGCTGAAGTTGTTTCGAGTGAAGCTAATGTGACTAAGCAATCAGCTTCGACAGTCTCTGTGCCAATAGCTGTTGTAGTTGATAACCCAGTAACAGATACAGTGACNGAACTTTGCTGTCCCCAAAAACCTTGACCCCACGTGCCCTCATTCCAAGCATCTGCCATGGTAATGACTCCTTATATTAAGATAATCTTAATATAGCACTGTCTTTATCATTGGTTGGGAATGCGACTGTGAATGTACCGTTTGTTGATGTCTTTACGCTTCCAAAATCAAGAACTGCAATAGCTGCATTAGTAGCACTTGATGATCTATTNTANATCAAAGCTGCTTGAGCAGAAATTGTTGCTGATGTAAAACTTGCGTTTGCAAAATCAACAAATGCTGTTGAAGCTGTAACGCTAGTTGCTGTTAATCCAACAGTTGCACCCGTTAAAGTTGCACCACCTGCTGTATATGTTCCTGAATTACCTACNTCGTTTGTGGCNGAGTAGGCTGTTGTGTTTCCATTTAAAGTCGCAGAATCTGTATAAAGGGCAAGATTGATTGTATCATTATCAATATCATGATCCCCTTGAAGCAATTGCTGTTTAAATGAAGCACAGACTGCTTGATTTATTGCCATGTTTAGTTACTCCCTTTATGGTGTTAGCGATTTCATTGGAATGCGTAACACACCATTTTGATACTCATCCCTACGTTTACGTCCCATTTGCTCTTGTGCATAATCTTGCAGAGCAACTTGGTACTTACCTTCGTATAATTGCATATCTTGTAAATTTTTCAAGTAGGAATAAGCCTCTGATAAAGTTCCATAAAGCAAAACCTCAGGTGCGTTGTTAGATAAAAAAGTTGTGGTTGAAGTTCCTGAAGAACCATTGCCTAATCTCTCAGGAGTTTCGTCATACCACATCTCGACCGTGTAAGCAGTGTTTGGGGTAGGAGCCACGATTAGTGTTGTTGCATCCCAGTTTCCCCAATACTTTGGCTTACCTGTAAAATTTGTATCTGTCGTAGATCTCTCTACAGAATATTCATCCATAAAAGTAGCATCTCTTTGTTCTAGCCAAGTTCTAGTTCCATCGGTTTCTACTATCTGTAATCCTCTGGCAAAACGAAAACCACCCTCTGGTCCACTAACATCCAAGAAAGCATTATTGGCCTCAAAGGTTGTAGTTGCATATCTTCTTTGATCATCAGAGTCTAACTGTCTAGCTACTTTATTTTCTATATTAGTTAAAAAAACATTAATTACAGAATTTGATAACACATCACTTGTTACCTCTGTGTAGTTTCTTACGTTATCTAAAAGTTCAGAATAATTCATGATATCTCCACAGTTACTTTACCAACACTTGATCCCATAATCAATGCTCTACTTTCTTCAGATGGTTGCATTCCATTAGAAGTAAATGAACTATCCCCGGAACCACCTACAAAAACAATCATAGGTTCTTCTCTAGCAGGTCTTGTAAAGGGAAGTGCTTGAGCATCTGCCGCATGATAAGAAGGGTCTAATTGAGGATGTTTAGGTTCATAACACTCTGGACAAACTTGTAAACCATTCCATTCTTTTTTTAGTTCTAAAAATTTATACTGTTGACCACATCGATCACAGATTGCTAAAGCATATTTACCAGAAGCAAATACGGCCATGTTATGATCCTACATAATAATTTTGAGGAACTATATGTACTGAAGCTCTTTGACCATCCTCTGTTAAAGCTCTTTGTAGTTCATCTTCATAATAAAGTTTCAACGATTGAGTCATTTGAGGATTTTTCTTTTGTGATAAATAAAAAGCTAGTCCTGACACCATGCAAGGAAGAAATCTAAAAGGAGCGTCAGGCTGATTTGTATAAGCTCCAGCGTCCTCTATTCTTCCAATATAATTATAGTTGATCTGCGTATCAGTAGTGTCAGGTGTTTGATAAAGATTAATTTCTACGTTAGATAGATTTCTTTCTACGTAATATTGTGATGGTTGACCTTGAGAAAATTTATTTGGAATAGCTTGATATTCAGATCTTGAAATTTTTGTCATGGTCGTATCGGTTGTTGTTCCACCAGAAATTTGTCTAAACGTCATTTCCAATACATCACTCGCATCTGCTGGAGCTGTATAGGTAGTCGTTCCTGCTGCTAAATTTGTAGTTTGATTTTCTACTTTCCACAAATGAATACCTCTGTTCATCCACTCTTGAAATAAAATATTTAGACTTCTTCTAGCTGATTTTAAATCATAACCAGATCTAGTTTGAACACCACATCTTTCGTATGCGTCTTCAACTATATCNTCTATATCTAAATTAAAAGTNGTTGTTCCAGAGGTAGCCATTNAATTACTTTTTCTTCATCATNCCGCCGCCACGCTTTTTCATCATNCCNCCGCCACGNTTCTTCATTACTTGCTTTTTCTTAGGTGAGCCACCTGCCTTCATAGCGGTCATTCCTGAAGCCATCGCTTTTCTAGGAGACATCAACATTGCATCTCCACCCATAGCCATCTTCTTCATCATACCACCACCACGCTTTTTCATCATGCCACCACCTCTTTTTTTGATTACTTGTTTTTTCTTCATCATGGTAATTACCTCTTTTTATTTAATTGTTCATACGTACGTTGCCTTTCGGCTACTACTTCTTCGTAGTATTCCTTAGGCCATTTCTTATAATAACCTATCTTGTGTAGTTTGCAACTTGCTTCGTAAAGCTGTTTAAACTTCTGTATTAACATCATGGAATATTCCAACTGTGAGTGTTCCACGGGTTCCTCTGTAGGGTCACATAAAAATGCCTCACCATCAGGATCAGCCGGAGTCTCAGGATGAAAACCCATAAAATAAACATCTCTTTTATTATAGGTTCTATTGTAAAAATCTATCTTATCTTGAAATTGTTCTGGTGTGTATTGCTCAAAAAAAGGATCACAATAAATTATAATATCGTGTTGTTTTTTATTCCAAGATTTAATAACTGAAGTTAGTTGTTTTTCATATTTAGATTTGTCCATACGAACTTCTATTCGTACTTTTTTATCTTTTCTCCACTTAGCTGCAAAAGGACATGCAGGAAAACCGATATGCTTGTTCATTGGTTCTAAGACTGTCTTAGACCAATTCACTACATCAGCTTTTATTTTTTCTGCTTGTTTTTTTCGAGACACCTTGTTGTTTTCTAATACTATCTTTGCCTTTTTTAAATATGGAAGCTACTTTATTTTTTCCCATTACTTTTGCTCGTTGCTCTCCGACAGTGAGGATTTGGATTTTCCTAGCAAATGGTTTTTTAATTCTTTTAACCTTTGCGACCGTTTTCTTCGCATCAGTTGGCGTAGCAAATTTAATACTGACAGTATCTTTAGGATTTTCATCTGTGTATAATCTCCTTCCAGAACCTTTGGGCTTCTTACCAGTACCCTCTTTAGGATCTCTTTTTTTGTCCATTTTTTTTCTTAATTATTGTTTTTACATTTGTTGGTTTTCCACCAACACCTTGAGGTTTTGATCTTTTTCTTGAAACTGCTGATTGTATTTGACCCTTAGTCATTCTATTAGCTTTTGCTCTTGGGACACACTTAGGATACTTTCGCTTAGCGTCTGCTTTTTGTTTTGTTCTACCACACTTGGCAAACCCGCCGCCTTTTTTCTTAGAGCCTATGTCGACCCAGTCCTGTTTGAACCACTCTTTGAGACCGCTCTTTGCCATTACATTTTTTTTGTTGTTTTTCTTTTACTTGACATAACGGCACCGCAACCTCTAGCTACTCCACCTTTATTAAACTTTGAAACTTTTTTACGATCTTGTGATATTTTGTTAAAATCTATTATACCACCATCTGCTTTTCCAGCAGGCTTAGGTCCTTTAAAATCTTTTCTCTTCACACCGCTTGGATCTTTAATCTTACCCGCACAAATTTTTGATGCATAGGCGTTTGCATACGCTGAGGGATAAACTTTGAATTTACGCTTTGCGGCGGCTTTTCCTCTTGGGCACAGTTTTGTCATTTTTTATCTTCCTCTGTTTCAAGTCCACAAACACAAATATAGTCCTCATTGCATTTACACA